>Ga0209630_10000124_pt1 | contig 89263 bp, 62 predicted proteins | sample COG_01_FD_184745 | JGI IMG/M metagenome (GOLD analysis project Ga0209630, IMG submission 184745) | Pelagic Microbial community sample from North Sea - COGITO 998_met_01 (SPAdes) (version 2) | ecosystem: Environmental > Aquatic > Marine > Neritic zone/Coastal water | place: Helgoland, sampling...
GCAACCGTAGCGCTAATTGCCCCGTTTGCATTGATCTTTTTTAACTGAAAGCTGAGTGAATCATTAGATACAAACAATGCATTCAATGCATACTTGGCATCTGCAAAGTCTTCAACAAAGGTCAGTATATCGTTGCGTGTACCATCATCTTGAATCGAATCGTAACTAATCGTTTGGGCGCTTACATGGATAGTAGCGATAAAAAAACAAAGCCCAATAAAAAATCGATTGAAGAATATAAATTTCAATGATTGTATCATAATTTAAAAATATTTTAAAAAAAAATTCTTAAAAAAATAAAAGGTAATGTTTAATTTCTATTAGTCAAACGATTAACTCCTCTTTATTAAAGTATTTATACAGTTTATATTTAAAGATAGTACAATGCTCAAGTATGAATAACAAAATATCAGCATGAGATATTTTATAAGATAAATAATGCTCAGATTACTTATATTCCTTTGAATACTCTTTTAAAACACAAAGTAACCTCTCTGTATTTTCAATTTCACTAAAAAATTATTAATTAAAAGATTCAAATATTAAATCAGGGGTTTATTGATTTTAAAACATTACTTGTAGTAGACCATTTTCATACGTACCTGTTGATCCAAAACACCCAAATCCTGAAATACAGATTTGCTAAGTCTGAGCATGACATTTTGATTCAATCCTGTATTGGGCAATCGACCCACCACCCTAACATAGGCATTTTTATTATTCATTAAATTGATTACTTCAAAAATGGTACCTATGCTTAAATTCCTATGTAAAGCGAGATATTTTGGCATATTCAATTCCGAATCAATTTTCATGACTAATCCCTCCTCAGTATACTTTTTGACACCTCCAATCTCGCTAACAAGTAATTTTGATCCATATTTAGAAGATATATAATCTGGAACTTTACTAATTCTTGTCATCGTACTATCGTCCACAATCGTCCCAGGGAGAATGATTTTTTGTCCTGTTTTTACCCGATAATTGTTAAAGTTATTATACACTTTTATTTGATCTATGGAAGTATTGAATTTTACCGCAATTTCTTCCATATTTTCACCATTTTGGACATAATAAATATAAGCTTTTGGCTCAACTTCAGCATCTGTTTTAATCATAGATATACTATCGGAAGAAGTATCAACAAACTTTACTTCTTCCTTTAAAACGGCACTTGATGGCTCTTTTACATCATTCACGGCAGGAGTCTTTTTGATCAAGAGATTCTGACCTAACGATAACTCATCTGAGGTCAGTAGGTTCATTTTCCTAAGTGTATCTAAAGAAAGGTTATATTTTTTGGCAATGGCGTATAAGGTTTCGCCTAAGACTACTATATGCCGCCCTTCTTGTGATCCTGAAAGGATCAGTGAGTCCTGCCAAGCTTCCTTTTCAAAATATATTTCCAATACTTGTCCAATATCCAAAGCATTGCCTTTTAAACCATTCTGTCGAATAAGCTCCTCTGCCGTCACATTATATCTTTGGGCCAATGAATAGATGGTTTCTCCGCTTTCAACCTCATGAATAATCAAAAGGCTGTCTCCCCGCTGTTGTATTTTCAAAGAATCGTTGGAATGACCGGTGAGCATAGAAACCAAAAAAACACAAAAAAAACAGACTTTATAAATCATAAATTTTAATATTCTTTCTATTCTGAACAAATATGAGCTTCTTTCCCAAGACCATGAAACTTTCTGCAGATATCCCTTGCACCTGATGATCCAAAATAAATTCTTGGACAACTTTTTCTTCGCTCAACCACAATAAATATTTATCCAGCCGATCCTTATTTTGCAGATAATAGAGAATCAATATATGATTATTGAATTCCAAATAGGCTACCTCTTTTTTCGGTTCTCGATTTTTTCGTCTCAAGTACGCTGCGACGGTATCAAAAGCGGAGGTCTTAGGTAAGAAAATAGTAGGCAAAGAAATTTCTTCCATATTTTTCTCTTCTCCCAATGAAATTTCAAGATATTCAAACTCCTGCTCCTTCAGCACCTTGCCTTTGATAAAGGTATCTGTCAATTCATGCAATTGAAAATTTTTAATCTCCTCTAAAATCACATTACTTTTCCAATCGTATCGTATCAAAGTAATAGGTCCTGGATTGCGTTGGTTTTGGTACACACCTATGGTCAACTGATTCCCCTTGATACCCAATAAGGTAGACCACCAATCCATTTTAATAGGAATCTTTACCTTGGTAACCTCGTTTGAGTATATATTCATCACAGCAAAATAATGCTCCATCGTCTCTTCAGAGCGCAATTCAATTCCCAGCTGAGAGACTACTTGATCAACCTTGATTAACCAAATAGGATCTGTGAATTCCCATGAAAACCCTATATCTGATATTAAATTCAAATCTGTGTTGTAATTTTGTACAAAAATAACCTCAACAAGATCAATGCCAAATTTCAAACATATTTTCATTGCAATGCTTGCTACCTTGTCCATTATTTGTGTATATGGCCAAGAAAAGACACTACAGGTACTTCATTTGAAGGTCACCAGTGATATTGATCCAAGAAGCAATCGATATGTTTCATTGGGATTAGAAAAAGCTATTGAAATGAACGTAGACTACGTTATTCTCGAATTGGATACCTACGGTGGCGCTTTGACCGATGCCGATGAAATTAGAACAGCCATCCTCAACTACGAAAGACCCATATATGCATTTATCAATAAAGATGCCGCCTCAGCAGGTGCTTTGATCTCCATAGCTTGTGACAGCATTTATATGTCAACAGGATCAAGTATCGGTGCCGCAACCGTCGTTACGGGTGAAGGTGAAGCAGCACCTGATAAATATCAATCTTATATGAGATCCATCATGAGATCCACTGCAGAGGCCAAAGGAAGAAATCCTGAAATTGCCGAGGCCATGGTAGATGAAGAAATACGTTTAGATTCACTGATTAAAGACGGTAAGGTTTTGACTTTTTCTGTCTCTGAAGCCATTGAGTATGGTTTCTGTGAAGCCGAAGTAGAAGGCATTACAGATATTATGATCAGATCTGGTGTTACCCAATACGATATAGATCTATTCGAACTCAATTGGAGCGAACGATTCATTGCTCTTTTTCTGAACCCTGCCGTCAGCGGCGTACTCATATTACTGATTTTGGGAGGACTATATTTTGAATTGCAATCTCCTGGCCTTGGTTTTCCAATTATTGCCTCAATGGTAGCCGCTCTGCTTTATTTCACGCCCTACTATCTCAATGGCCTCGCTGAAAATTGGGAAATCATTGTGTTTTTTGTAGGTCTTCTGTTAATCTCACTTGAAGTTTTTATAATTCCAGGATTTGGAATTCCCGGCATTTTAGGATTGATTTTTACCATAGGATCTCTCACCTTGGTCATGGTCAATAATGACGGTCTCAATTTTGATTTAATAGAAGCTTCCATGCTAAATAATGCCCTCATTACCAGTCTCATTGGATTTATCGGCGCGTTATTTCTGATGATTTTATTGGGTGCTAGATTGACCAAAACTTCTTTTTTCAACCGATTTGCTCTTACAGATGTACAAGATACTTCCACGGGATACACCTCCAGTTTCTACAACAAATCACTCATTGGCTCCATCGGAACCGTAGTAAGTGTCTTGCGCCCTAGTGGACGCATCGTGATTAATGATGCCATTTATGACGCCTATACCCGAGGTGAATACCTCGAGAAGGGTGAAAAAATCAAAGTGATTGCAGCAGAGGGTACTTCTCTAAAAGTTCAAAAATTAGTATCATGAAAGTTCTTGGTATCATCCCTTCACGTTATGAATCTACTCGTTTTCCAGGTAAATCATTAATTGACATTATGGGTAAAACCATGATTCAAAGGGTTTATGAGCAGGCAAAAAAATCCAAGCAGTTGGATGACTTGGTGGTAGCCACCGATGACCAAAGAATTTTTGAAAAGGTTAAAAGTTTTGGAGGATCTGTCATCATCACAGGAAATCATCATAAAAATGGTACCGAAAGATGTCTCGAAGTAGCCAAATCACTTCGGGCTCAATTTGTGGTAAATATTCAAGGAGATGAACCCTTCATCCAGCCAGAACAAATTGATGAATTATGTTCCATAATAAGCCCAGATACTGATTTAGCGACATTGATAAAGCGTATTAAAGATCCCAGTGACCTCGAGAATCCTAATCTAGTAAAAGTGGTAAAATCCCTAGATGATTATGCCTTATATTTCAGTCGAAGTCCCATACCTTTTGATCGATCTATGAACAAAGTACCCACACTTCCATCGAAAAAAATTTATTGGAAACACATCGGTATCTATGCTTATCGCACAGAAGTGCTGTCACAAATAGTCAAGTTAGAAGAAAGTGCACTTGAAAAGATGGAATCCTTGGAGCAACTCCGGTGGCTAGAAAATGGATATAAAATCAAAACGGCTGAAACCCATTTTGAATCTACGGGAATAGATACACCCGAAGATTTAGATCATTTAATTGCTAAAATGAAAACTGATGCTCAGTAAAAAGACTCTGGTTTGGATATTAATTTCACTTTCAGTGATCACCTTCTTATTCTCCCTGAGAACACCAAATCACCAATTATTCTATACATTTATTGCACTTGGGGTATGGGGTGTTAGTTTTGCAGTAAATAAGTATTACCATCCCAATTCATAAATGAATTATTGATAGCAGATTTTTTCCTCAGGTCAAGATATAAATCTTTAAATAAAAAGCCTTTAATAACAGCAAGTAATCTGTAAAACTCCTCGAACAACCAGTCCCATTGAAAATTTATAATGAGTCAGTTTCCCAAGAAAATTTTATTTATAATTAATCCCATTTCAGGCAAGAGAAAACAAAAAAATATAAATACAATAATCGAACAATATCTAGATCATACTAAATTTTCCTTTGATCTAATGTACTCAAAATATCATCAGCATGCGCAAAAGATTGTCCTCAAGCAATTAAAAAACTTTGATATTATGATTGCCGTAGGAGGAGATGGTTCTGTCAATCAGATAGGTACCTCATTAATTAATTCCCCCGTAGTATTTGGTATCATACCCTCGGGATCTGGTAATGGACTGGCCCGCCATCTAAATATTCCATTAAATTTTAAAGGGGCCATTGAGTTAATTAATTCTTATCAAAAGCCTATAAAAATAGATATCGCTAAGATGAATGGACACTATTTTTTATCTACGGCTGGGACTGGGTTTGATGCCCATGTCGCGTGGAAATTTTCAACTGTAACTTCTAGAGGTTTTTTAACTTATGCCAAAATTACTCTCCAAGAATTATTTAGATACAAAACAAAAAAATATAAATTAGAGATCAATGACCAAACCATTGAGGTGAACGCCGTGGCAGTGACCATAGCAAATTCAAATCAATATGGAAATAATGCTTATGTGTCACCCCAATCCAAGTTGAACGATGGCTTTTTGCGATTGATCATCATCAAATCATTCCCTTTTTATTTTGCACCCCTCCTGATTTTCCGCCTTTTTAATAAAAGCTTACTGAAAAGCAAATTTGTTGTTCAGTATATATTAAAAAGAATGGTTTTGACCTCCCCGACTGAGTACGTACAATTAGATGGCGAATCATTAACTATGGAGGGTAAACTCAACATAGAAGTTATTCCAAAGTGCCTAAATATGATTGGTAGTATTGAATGACACCACGAATAATGAGTTCCATTGAAAAAAACTATTTCTTTTCATGCATCTCTAACAATACTTCCTCTGTCGCCTTTAAAACAGCTGCTACTTCAGCAGATTGAATGACATTGGAAATAAAAAGAGATTCGAATTGACTGGGTGCCAAATAAATGCCTCGGGACAACATTCCACGAAAATAGGCACCAAACAATTGAGCATCGGTACTCTTGGCTGTTTCAAAATTCGTCACCTCCTGATCCGTGAAGAATAAACTGTACATACTCCCTATCTGGTTGATCGTATATCTGAGCCCTTGACGCGACAAGATTCTGGTTATGCCTGTAGTGATCTGGCGTGTTGTCTGTTCAACTTGTTTGTAGATTTCTGGGTGTTCGTGTAATTTTCTCAAAATGGTTAATCCTGCAGCCATCGCTACGGGATTCCCGGACAATGTACCCGCTTGATAAATCGGTCCTTCTGGAGCTATTTGATTCATGATCTCTCTCGAACCTCCATAGGCACCCACGGGTAATCCTCCTCCGATGATCTTTCCAAAGGTGGTGAGATCAGGCTTTACTCCCAACAACTCTTGTGCACCGCCTGCCGAAAGTCTAAAACCAGTCATTACCTCATCAAAAATTAATAATATTTGATGGACATCACATCGCGCTCTAAGGCCCTCCAAAAAATCATCATTTGGGAGTACACAGCCCATATTACCCGCGACAGGTTCGACAATAATAGCACATATTTCATTTTCATTTTCAGCAAGCACACGATCAATAGCCTTCAGGTCATTGTATGGCGCCAATAAAGTATCACGACTCGTTCCTTTGGTGACTCCCGGGCTATCGGGAACTCCCAAGGTCGCTGATCCACTTCCTGCAGCTACCAAAAAAGCATCTCCATGACCGTGGTAACAGCCCTCAAACTTGATAAATTTATTCTTTCCCGTATAACCTCTGGCCAATCGAATGGCAGACATCGTAGCCTCCGTTCCAGAATTGACCATTCTAATTTTCTCAATGGAAGGTACCATTTCAATGATTAATTCAGCAATTTCCACCTCTCTTCTACCTGGGGCTCCGAATGAAGTCGAACTTTTCACAGCTTCAAAAATGGCTTTTTCAACTTCTTCGTTTGCATGGCCTAAAATCATAGGTCCCCAAGAGTTAATGAGGTCTATATAGGCATTATCATCTTCATCATATAAATAGGCTCCTTTAGCACGAGACATAAAAATAGGATCTCCTCCTACTGTCTTAAAAGCCCTTACTGGTGAGTTCACTCCTCCCGGTATCAAGGTCTTTGCACGCTCAAATAACGCTTTACTCTTTCGGGTCTTCATTTAATTCAATCGCTTAAGCCTAAAATCTTGCATTTCTATGATGGGTACTACTTGATTATCTCGAGTACCTGGATACCAATTTCCCTCCATAAGGTATCCTTCCATCAAATCCATATTCAAACTGTTTTGGAAATACTTTCCATATTCATTCAACTTACCTCCAATGAACATGATGAATTCATAGCCCAATTGATGATAAGTTGAAGGTGACTGATGAAATTCAGCAATAAAATCTTCTCTGAATTGCTCATATACTAACGACTCTTTATTAATAAAATCGTCAACCGCCAGCTTCACATTAAGTTTTTGTAGTAAGTCATAGTTTACAGTTCGCTCAAAAAACCAATTACCATAACCGTAAACACTCACCTTTTCATCACGATTTACAAGCGCTCCCAATAAGTTATTGATGACCGCACTTGACTCAGTAGCTATAAACATATGGTTAATAGAATCCTTTGGAAAAATAAATTTATCTTCATAGGCAACCAACCATTTACCCGTCTCTTGATCAACCAAATAATCAGCTACCTTATCCGCATATATGATTTTTCTTCCTGATATTTCGGAAATTGAATCAGCGTCATTTTTTGTATAGTATACCTTATTTGATTGTATCCAATTATCCAACAAAAGCTTTGAACTACTCTCATCTAAATGTATGAATCCCAATATATTAAATCCTCTTTCCTCTATAAAATCTCGATAAACTTGTCCTGATATTGAATCTCGATCATTTTGATAAAATATGACGACATTCTTGTTAGTATCAGATTCAGCCACATACTCAGCTAATTTAAGAGCAACAGTTTTGGATTTGGGCTTAAACATAAAAGCAAAAGGGTTATCCTCAATGAATTCTTCGTTATTGGTAAACGGATTGATGATATTAATACTATCTTTTATTGAAAGCGATTTGACACTCCTGATGGGGCCTGCATACAAAGGTCCCACAATAAGATCTGCCCCATTCAAATAAGGCAACAAAGTATCTGTAGTGCTTTGCGATTTTTTCGTGTCAAAATCATAAAAATTTAATTGGATACCCTTAGACTTAAGGGTAGATTGTCCATGCTGCATACCTTGATAAAATTCAATGATCACTTTGTTTCTAATGACTGTATTCGGATTTCCTAAGGAGTCGAACATGAAAGGCAAAGTCACTGCAATCGCGTAGGCCGATGCATATTCATCTTTTAGACTCCCATTAATTAAATTTTCATTAGTGAAATTATATTTGAATTTCAATTGATTGACAATGGGTATATATTCAGATAAGTCTTTTTCAATGATCAATTTTCTGGCCAAAATAAGTGATAATTGACGGTAATTGGGATGCGCTCTATTGTGTTCAAGCAAATCTTTCACCGATAAATCCAAACAGTATTTGTTTATTACACTTGATGAAAATTCCGAATCCCTGGCATAAGCATTGTAACGATCTAGATAATTAAAGGCAGCAGAAAATTCGTTCAACTCAAAATATGCCAAGGTCAGCCAATAAAATACCTCGTCTTGTTCTTGCCAATTGGGGAATTTCTTTTCAATTTGTTCCCAATTGTCAATGGCCCTCTTATAATCTGCGTTCTTACTATAACACAAACCTTTAAAAAAGTAGGCATAAACACCAAGTTGAGGATCGGTTTTCAATACTTCAAAAGCGCTCATTGCAGATCTGAGTTGCTGATTTGACATCAACCTTTTGGCTTCATTGAATTCATCTTTTGGATGAGACTGCCCAAAGCCCATGAAAGTATTCAATAATAAAAACAATATGGTTATTCCTTTCAGCATTACTCCCACTCTATGGTTGCGGGTGGTTTAGAAGAGATGTCGTATACCACCCTATTTACTCCCTTCACTTTATTTATAATATGATTAGACATGCGACCCAGAAATTCATACGGCAAATAACACCAATCTGCAGTCATGCCATCTAAGCTAGATACTGCCCTTAATGCGACTACCTGCTCGTAAGTCCGCTCATCACCCATCACCCCAACAGACTGAACTGGAAGCAACATCGCCCCTGCCTGCCAGACCTGATGATAGAGACCTTCATCTTTGAGACCTTGAATGAAAATATGATCAACCTGCTGAAGGATATTTACTTTTTCAGCATTGATACTACCCAAAATACGAATGCCTAATCCTGGTCCCGGAAAAGGATGCCTACTTAAGATCTCTTTTGAGATATTGAGGGTGGCCCCAACCTTTCGCACTTCGTCCTTAAACAGAGTATTTAAGGGTTCCAATACCTTTAAATCCATTTTTTCTGGCAAGCCACCGACATTATGATGTGATTTGATGGTTACCGAAGTCCCATTTACGGAAACGGACTCTATGACGTCAGGATAAATTGTTCCTTGACCGAGCCATTTAACATTATTAATCTTTTTAGCTTCTTGCTCAAAGACCTCAATAAATACACGTCCAATGGCTTTTCGTTTGGCCTCAGGCTCTTCCAAACCTTTCAGTGCGTCATAGAACAATGATTTAGCATCAACGCCTTTAACATTCAAACCCAATTCTTTGTATGAACTAAGTACTTCCTCAAATTCGTTTTTTCGAAGCAAGCCGTTGTCTACAAATATGCAATATAGATTCTCACCAATGGCTTTGTCTATCAGTACGGCAGCAACCGAACTATCCACACCTCCTGACAACCCCATAACGACCTGATCATTACCTAATTTTTCTTTTAATTTCTCTATAGTAGACTCTGCGAAATGATCTGGAGTCCATGATTGACTCGCCCCACATATCTTTACAATGAAATTTTCAATCAGCTGTTTACCTTGTTCAGAATGCGTCACCTCTGGATGGAATTGAATGCCATAAACAGATCTATCCTTCCATTTAAAGGCTGCAACAGGGATGTTTTCAGTAGAGGCTATTTGTTCAAATACTTGAGGTAACTCCACGATGGTATCTCCATGAGACATCCATACCGTACTGCCAACATTAACTTGACTCAATAAATCTGTTACATCCGACAGTTGATTCAACTTGGCACGTCCATATTCTCTATGCAATGATTTAGCTACTTTTCCTCCCATTTTTTTAGCTAACAATTGGGCTCCATAACAAACACCCAATAAAGGTAAATTTCCAAAAATATCAAGCGCCACATCCGGTGCCTCTTCATCCAAAACAGAACAAGGACTTCCCGATAAAATAACGCCAATGAAACTGTCAAGAGCCACTTCACTTGATTTATTAAAAGGATGAATTTCACAGTATACATTTAATTCCCGAACTCTTCGAGCAATCAATTGTGTATATTGGGAACCAAAATCAATGATCAAGATTTTATCTAACATGTTGCAAACTTAATAGAATCTAATCAGCATAAAAGTCCCAGTATAATTTTAGCAGAAAAAAAATGTATGAGTCAGAAATCCAAGAAATAGTGAAATCATACTTCCCAAATCTAAAGGAAGAGTCTCTAGATGCCTTTATAAAGCATGCTTCATATTTGAAATCTACCAAGGGTACAAAATTAATTTCTGAAGGAAAGAGACATCGTTATTTCTACTTAATCTTAAAAGGAGGTGTCAAATCTTACTATTCAAAAGAGTCAAGAGAAGTATGCATGTGGTTCGCATTCAAAAATGAAGTTGTTGGAACAATTACAACATACGAAGGCTTACCCTCAAAAGAAACGATTGAATTATTAGAGGATTCAGAATTGATAAAATTCAATATCGAAAAAATAAAAGTGCTAACACTAACAGATTTATCCATTAGTCACCTGATGAATAGTATTATCATAAAACATACCCTATTTCTTGAGGAAAGACTCTATCAATTGCAGTTCATGACCAGTAAAAACCGCTGTAAAGTACTTTATGAATCTACTCCAGAAATATTTCAAAAAGTTTCCCTTACTGATGTCGCATCATATCTAGGTGTAACTAGAGAAACGTTGAGTAGAATAAGGTCTAAGTAATTGCTTTGTGATAAATGTCAAATGAGTTCAGAAAAGAATCAATTAATCTTGTGTCTTGATGATTAAAAAAAATCTTTATAGATGAAAAGACTAATGAAAATTAAATCTCTCCTTACATTATTATTCCTTGTTCTTCCATTTTCATTTATGGCTTGTAATAAAGATGAAAATCTAAATGCTTCTGGAAATACCGAAAACGAGCTTCAAGGAAAAATCGAAAATGAGTTTCAAGGAAATGTAATTATCATAGGTGCGGGAGCTTCCGGATTAGCTGCTGCCAAAAAATTGGAAGAGGAAGGAATTAGCTATCAAATATTAGAAGCAACTGACAAACTTGGTGGTAGGATCCAAAAAAATGAAAATTTTGCAGATTTTCCTATCGATTTAGGTGCTGAATGGATTCATGAAGATAAATCGATTTTGAACTATTTAATAAATCAACCAGGAAATGAACCAAACGTTGAAACTATTTCATATCAACCTATGAATGTTCAGCAGGTAGTTGATGATCTCATTGTGCAAATTCCAAATCAAGAAATGGTAGATTATTATGCAGGTTATATAAAAGAATATAAATTTAAGAGGACTACGTGGTATGATTTTATTAATGAGAATTTTGCTCAAAGTGTCGAGCAAAATATTATCTATAATGCTAGGATTACAACTATAAACTACACGGGAAGTCAAGTAGTATTAACCACAGAAAATGGCACGGAATATCAAGCTGATAAAGTGATTTTAACTGTTTCTATAGGTGTACTTAGGTCCAACGTTATTTCTTTTAATCCTCCACTACCTGAGAAAAAAATCAGTGCACTACAAGACGTTGAATTTTTGCCTGGATTTAAGTTGTTTATGAAGTTTTCTGATAAATTCTATCCAGATGTTATTTCATTTGAAACAAGAAGTGGAGAAAAAACCATTTATGATGCTGCTTATGGAAAGGAATCGCAAGATCATGTTTTAGGGTTATTGTCTACAGGTATTTCAGCTCAAGAATATTATTTATTGGGCAATTCAGATGCAATTGTAGACTCTGTAATTCAAGAGTTAGATGGTTATTTTGACGGACTTGCCTCTCAAAATTATCTGGGATCTTACATATACGAAGATTGGGGTCAACACACATATACACAAGGAACTTGGACATCTGATTTTGAGAAATCATCTAAAAACTTAAATGACTCTCTTGATGACAAAGTATATTTCGCTGGAGAAACTTATAATGCTCACGGAATTGCACCCTTTCAAGAGTTTTATATAATACGCGGCTCTGTTCAAAGTGCTATACTATCGGGTTATGAAGTTGTTGATCAAATATTGGAGTAGACATATATGCTACAGCAACTGGCTATAAAAATGGCTTGTTCTAATTGGCTCTATTTGCATCGCTTTGAGCCATCAAAGATTATTTACAAGTAAAGTTTCTGAAGAAATGTTGGTAATTTTATTATCACATCTATGTAAATCCAAAACTGTTAAAGATAATTATGCCATCATGATCCATAAATGAAATCCTGTGCCAAGGCTAGTTGTTTTATTTATTTTACCAATAAGTAAGTGCAGTAGATACTGTTAAAGAGAATATCATGATACAAAAAAGCTTTCGTGGAGGAGTAAAAAGTAGATAGAAAAAAACACCAAAGATTCTTTCAGTTCAATATACATATAATCACAACTCTAGGTTTGCCTATTTTTCAAGCATTAAACATTATTTAACTTGTATACAATGGCATGAGAAGCTCGAAAAAAGACTAAATAAAAGAGGAAAAATAATGAGGTTTTGACATTAAAATCGACTTAAACTAATCGTTCTAGCAATCTTCCATACGTGCTTTGAAAAGAGCAAAAAAGTCCCTATTATTGCGTAATAAGCAGATTACTTTCTAAATTGATTAAGATATAAAATTCATTTATTTAACATTAATAAGTTGAGCTAAACTTCTAGCGCCACCCTTATCACTCATCTAAAAAGCTCAAAAAATGCATAAGACAAAAAAAATTGGATTGGTCTTCGATATGGATGGAGTCATTGTTGATAATCATATATTTCACTACAAATCTTGGCAAGTGTTGGCAAAAAATTATAACCTAAATCTAAATGAAGAGGATTATCGGAATCATATGAATGGCAGAACGATCGGAGAAGTCGTCAGGTTTCTCCAAAAAGATGCTTCAGCCGAAGAAGTAAAAAAAATTGGAATAGAAAAAGAAGCCTTCTATCGTAATTTATACCAACCTTTCTTAACGCCTACTAAAGGATTGTGGGGCTTCCTAAGTAATGCACAAGAACACAAAATTCCTATGTGTATAGGCACCAGTGCTCCTGAAGAAAATGTCAGTTTTACCATTAACGGACTGGGCATCGGTCATTATTTTAAAACGATTCTTGATGATCGATCGGTAACCAAGGGAAAGCCCCATCCAGATATATATAAAAAATGTGCCCAGTCTATTGGATTGCCTAATGAACAGTGTATTGTGTTTGAGGATGCCCTCGCAGGAATTGAGGCCGGAAAAGCGGCAGGATCAAAAGTAATAGCTTTGGCCACTTCGCATGAAAGAAAAGCAATAAATGCTGACCTGGTCATCAATGACTTTTCTGAGATCGATGTTCAGATGTTGTATGATTTATTTTAAATGGAAAAAAGAACTATCTATGGAGTGATCTTCCTTGTCATTTTATCTGCTCGGCTTTCACTTGCTCAAGAAATAAAAATTGCCCGGTTAAAATATGATGGTGGCGGTGATTGGTATGCAAACAGAACCGCACTCCCAAATTTGATCGCCTTCACGAATAAAAATATAAAAACGGATTTGTTCAAAAATGAAGATGAAGTGGATGCTGGTAGCCCTGATCTGTTTTTGTATCCCTATATTTACATGACGGGTCATGGGAATGTCGATTTCAATGCTATCCAATCCAGCAATCTTAGGAAATATCTGACTTCCGGTGGCTTCCTTCACATTGATGATAATTATGGCTTAGACCCCTTCATTCGACTAGAAATTAAAAAAATATTTCCAAAGAACGAGTGGGTAGAATTGCCTTTTAATCACGAAATCTACCATCAATATTATGATTTTGATAGTGGTCTTCCTAAAATACACCAACATGATGGGCAGCCCCCACAAGGTTTTGGGATAATCCATGAAGGCAAACTAGTTGTTTTTTATACCTATGAATGTGATCTAGGCAATGGTTGGGAAGATGCCTCCATACATAATGATCCTGCAGATGTAAGGTTAAAGGCACTGAAGATGGGCGCAAATATCCTTTCCTACGCTTTCAATGCGAATTTATAGTTCATCAGAATATTTCATTAAATAAAGGCTTTCGTAAATTTTTTATTTCAATTAGAGAATGCTCTATATATATCCTAGTCGAACTCCTATTCACTGATTATATTTGCACTCGAATGAAAAAAGTTGCTTTCTATACGCTGGGCTGTAAGTTGAATTTTTCAGAGACATCAACCATCGCAAGATCCTTTGAAGCCAGGGGCTATCGCAAAGTACCCTTTGATCAAGATCCGGATATATACATCATCAATACCTGTTCTGTAACGGACAATGCAGATAAAAAATGTACTAAAATAGTTCGTGAAGCTAAAAAAATTGCACCTCAATCTTTTGTAGCCATCATAGGTTGCTATGCCCAACTGAAACCCAAAGAAATCAGTAATATCATAGGAGTTGATGCGATTTTGGGTGCTGCTGAAAAATTTAGAATGTTTGATTATATCGAGGAATTCATCCCTCAATCCAAAACTCAAGTTTTTACTTCCGAAATCAAAACTGCTGATATCTTTAATGCATCTCATTCTTATGGGGATAGAACTCGAACATTCCTTAAAGTTCAAGACGGCTGCAATTACAAATGTGCCTTCTGCACCATTCCTTTAGCCAGAGGTAAAAGCCGAAGTGAATCTATCGAAAATATACTTGTCCAGGCCAACCAAATTGCTGCATCAGAAGTAAAAGAAATAGTCCTGACTGGAGTCAATATTGGGGATTTTGGCATTCAAGGAGGAAAGCGAAAAGAAAAATTCATCGATCTACTTAAAGCACTAGACAATGTTGAGGGGATTGATAGATTTAGAATCTCTTCGATAGAGCCCAACTTATTAACTGAGAAAATAATTGATTTTGTAGCACAATCGAAAAGGTTTGTTCCCCATTTTCATATTCCACTTCAATCAGGAAGTGACCTCATATTGCATAATATGAAAAGAAGATATGATACGCTTTTATATGCTGAACGTATTAAAAAAATCAAGGCCATTATGCCCGATTGCTGTATAGGTATTGATGTAATCACAGGGTTCCCGGGTGAAACGAAAGCAGAATACTTAAAGACTTATGAGTTTCTACGTAAATTGGATGTTTCTTATCTTCATGTATTTACTTATTCTGAAAGAGAAAACACAAGAGCCTTTAACATTACAGATCCAGTACCCCAAAAAGAAAGACAGGATCGATCTCGTTTGCTTAGAATACTCTCTGAAAAGAAAAAGAGATATTTTTACGAAACCCAAAAAGATCAAATAAGAACGGTTTTATTTGAAGATCACATGGAAGATGGAGAGATGCAAGGCTATACAGAAAATTATGTCCGTGTTACAGCAAAATATGATCCGATGCTCACTAATGAACTGAAAAAAGTAAGGTTGTCCGAGTTGGATAAAAAAGGCAACTTTCAAGTCTTAGAAATAGAAGAATATTTGCCCATCCATAAATAGAAAGTATGAAACTCATTTGCATAGGCCGCAATTATGTGAAGCATATCGAAGAACTGGGAAATGAAAAACCAGAAAGTCCGATAATTTTCTTAAAGCCAGACTCGGCGCTCATCAAAAAAAATGAGCCTTTTTACTATCCCAACTTTTCGACCGATATCCACTACGAAGTTGAAGTTTTAGTTAAAATAAAAAAGGTTGGCAAATCTATTCCTGTCAACTTTGCACAAAAGTATTACGACGAAATTGGATTAGGCATTGATTTAACCGCTAGAGATCTACAAAGTAAAGCCAAAGCTAAAGGCTTGCCATGGGATCTAGCTAAGGGATTCAATGGCTCAGCTCCCATTTCAAACTTTATCAATAAGCATCTTTATAACGTACAAGACCTCAACTTTTCATTGAAATTGAATGGCATTACCGTTCAATCATCGAATACTTCTCATATGCTCTGGTCTATTGATGAAATGATTGCTTACGTATCACAATATATGACTTTAAAAAAGGGAGATATATTGTTTACTGGTACTCCTGAAGGCGTAGGTCCCATCAAAATTGGAGATCAACTGGAAGGCTTTATTGAATCCCAAAATATGTTTCATTTTGAGATACGTTAGTTTCTTCATAATTGGGCTATTTCCTTTTCTTATAAAGGCTCAAGTCACTCCAAAATATATCTTCCCCATCAATAGCGGATCGCAACAATACTTGGCGGGTACCATGGGAGAAATTCGACATAATCACTTTCATGCCGGCCTCGACATCAAAACAGAAGGTAAAATAGGTATTCCAGTGCTAGCCATTGCCAATGGTTATGTATCAAGGATTGGTGTCAGTGAAGGGGGCTACGGTCATGTACTCTATCTAACCCACCTGGACGGGAAAATATCTGTTTATGCTCACCTTCAACGTTTTGAGGAGTATTTAGAGTATTATACTCTTAACCAACAATACCAAAAAGAAACTTATCCCATTCAATTGTTTCCTCAAAAAAACAAATTTTATTTCAATCAGGGAGATACCATAGGATACTCAGGAAATAGTGGGTCTTCCTCAGGACCCCATCTTCATTTTGAAATGAGAAATGCACGGCAAGAATTCCTCAATCCATTTGATGAGTTTTCGTTCAATGAAATTGAAGATAATATTCCACCTAGAATAAAATATATTGCTTTTAAATGCCTTGATATCGATGCTCGTGTCAATGGTGCTTATGGTACCTTATTGGCCCGAACTTCTAAAAAAAATGATCTCTTCAGCATTCAAAAGCATATTCATCTCTCAGGAAATATAGGTATTGAAATATACCATTATGACAACATGAGCGGTGCTCCCAATCGAAATGGAATTCCAGAAATCATACTTAAAATCGATCAAGATACCTTATTTCATCAACTAAAAAAATCGATGTCTTTTGATAAGCAACGAGAAATATTAGCCCATATTGACTACCCCTATGAGACAGACAAAAGCATCACCCTCAATAGATTATATAAAGCGGATGGAAATAAGCTCGATTTTTATATAAAAACCAATCAAGGTTATTTTTTTGACAAGACCCCTCATGAATTGGAAATCATATTAAAGGACAATCATCAAAATATTTCTACCTTTCAAGTTCTACTAAATAAAGAAGAAACTTACGATAATTATTTTCCAGATGTGAACACCTTTGAAATCGATGAAAATCAATTTCATTACGTAAGTAGTGATGCTGTATCCCAGGTCTTCATTGAAGACACATTGATTATCCTTAAACCCTATTTATCAAACGGAAACCAATATTACTACTTGTGGGATCTGAGATCTGGGTTGCCCGACTCAATAACTTCTGGGAGCTTGGCACTTCAACCCCATTTTTTTGCTGATATTCCTTCAGGTATTGAATATTCATTTCATAACGAAGATTTCATTCTAGAAGTCAACAAAAAATCACTATTTGATACCCTTTACTTGCAGTTCACTAAAGTTTATGATTCCCTACATGGGAAGATGTTTTATTCATTTAATGACCCGGTCGTTCCTTTGAGAAAAGAAGTCATTATTTCAATTGAGGATTCTGATTCTATTAAAAATCAATACCAGGTATTTAAATTAAATAAAAATAATTGTTTAGACTATGTAGGCAGTAAGCGAAGCACTGCAGGCTATTTTACTTTTAAAACCAGAGAATTAGGGACCTTTACATTAGACAATGACACCATAAAACCTATTGTTCAACCTATTTCTTGGGATAGAATGAATCTAAAATTTATGATTAAAGATATCAAGTCAGGAATTAAGTCTTATCATGCAACTCTTAATGGTCATTTTTTGTTAATGCAATACGATGTTAAAAAAAATGAATTATCAGCACGTCCGAAAAATAGAGAAAAGCTTAATAAAGGCCTTTTCTTGTTAGAAGTTGAAGATCACTTTGGCAATAAAACTAAAATTAGTAAACCCTTATGATTACATTAAAAAAAGGCGATATCGCTCCAACATTTTCTGCCATCAACCAAGATGGTAAAACGTTCAATCTAAAACATTTTAAAGGAAAAAAAGTAGTGCTGTATTTTTATCCAAAAGACAATACGCCCGGATGCACCACTCAATCTTGTAATTTACGCGACAATTATACACTACTGCAAAAACAAGGCTATGAAATATTTGGTATCAGTCAAGATTCCGAAAAGTCACATCAAAAATTTATAAAAAAACAATCATTACCTTTCGACCTAATCAGTGATGCCGATCATAAAGTTCATCATCTCTATGGTACGTGGGATCTAAAGAAATATATGGGTAAAGAATATATGGGTACCATTAGAACCACTTTCGTTATTGATGAGGAAGGAATCATTTCTGATGTTATCGAAAAGGTTAAAACAGACAATCATACTGCACAAATTTTAGAGGAATAACTGACATTCCAGTTATCAATAGCTAGTTATAAGATAGCTTAGCTTCAAACCCACACCTTATAATCTTAGCTTAGTTATTAACAAGTTTTGGATAGTCGTGTACTAGTCCACAGTAGTACTCATTGGTCCATTTTTAACTGATCATCCCAACATATTTCTGCCAAAATATTGGTTTTAAATGGTCCCCCTCAAAAGGTGTACGGCCTGAATCGACTTGTCCATGTAAGTTCTCCCATTCTATGGGCTGGTAAATAAAATCGCAAAAGGCATTCTTACCTACCCTCATTGTAAAAGGGTATATTTACATTTATTCGTGTAAAATCTATAGTTATAAATACTCCATCAATGGCGATGCTATTTCCTACATTTAAATATCCAAACCCAAAACCAATTCTTGAAATTAAGGAGAGAAATAAGCATCTAATTAGATTAAATCCTAGTAAGAATGTTTTATTCACTTGCTGAGCTGTTTTGAAATATGGTATATAGAATGTTTTTAAACGCATTTCATTGAGAGATAAATTGATTATATCAATCAAATAATATAAAAATGAACATTTTTAACTGCAATAATTGTTAGATTAGTCTCAATATTTTTTTAAATCAATCATAAACATTAGTCACCGAATGAGCCTTAATGAAAAATAATAATTCATCTATAAATAATGTAGTCGATATCGCCATTCGTTTGATCAGCTTGGGGCTTATAGTCTATTTATGCATTTCAATTTTAAAACCATTTTTCAATCCTATTTTTTGGGGTATTATTTTTGCGGTAGCCTTGGATCCGGTCTATCGGAAAATAGATCAGCTGATCAGAAATAAACGTAGAATAACAAGTTTAATCACCGTCATGCTTACGTTTATCGTCATTTCGATGCCGCTTTATTTGTTTTTAGAATCTGCAATTAATGGTATTACCGATATTGGTTCTATGTATGCTTCAGGTAAATTTTTAATTCAAACTCCTAATGAAAGTATTAAAGCCATTCCGATCATAGGTGATTGGATCTATAATTCATGGCATTTGGCCTCTCAAAACCTCCCATCTCTACTCAACCAATATCAAGATTATTTAAAGCAATTTGGATTATTTTTACTAGATTCAATTCTAGGTACGGGAATCACCATTATCAACCTTGCACTTTCTGTGCTCATCGCAGGTATATTGCTTTATTCCAAAGGTACCAACAAAGTAGTTTATAAATTATTTGAAAAAATAGCAGGGGACTTTGGGGTTGAATTTGCCTCCATTACCGAGCAAACCATCAGAAATGTGGTCAAGGGAATTTTGGGAGTTGCTGCCATTCAAGCCACCTTAGCTGGATTTGGATTTTTAATGGTTGACCTGCCCTATGCCGGCCTATGGGTTTTAATTTGTCTCATTCTGACGATTATACAATTGGGTCCTGGATTTGTCATCATACCCGTCATCATTTGGCTATTTTTGACAAGAGAGTTAGTGCCTGCCTCCATATGGTCCACTTATTTAGTCATTGTCATGTTATTAGATAATATCCTCAAACCTATATTTTTAGGAAAGGGATCATCTGTTCCCACAGTAGTTATATTTCTAGGTGCCATTGGGGGTTTTCTATTTATGGGTTTTCTAGGTTTATTTTTGGGTGCCATCATTTTAACAATCGCCTACAAATTATTGATTCATTGGTTAGGATTAAAAAGTATGCTTAATGAAATTACAATAATCAATGAAGAACCATCAAAGAAAAAATAAAGGTAAGGAAAAATAAAAAGTTATTCGAATTATTCAAATTAGGTTAAATCCAATTTTCCTAAAAGAATCTATTTTAATTCTTTTTAAAATACGATAATCATATCTATGATCATAAAAAAATAAATCAAATTTTCAGTAAGTTTACACTATAAAAATTATAGGTATGGCCAATATCACTGAATTAAAAAAAATAGCCAGTCAGGTTCGAAGAGATATCGTAAGAATGGTTCATTCATGTCAATCGGGGCATCCGGGAGGCTCATTAGGATGTACAGAATATTTGATTGCACTCTATTTCTCTATCATGAAACATGATAGGAAATTTAATATGAAAGGTATCGAAGAAGATCTTTTTTTCATATCCAACGGTCACATATCACCCGTATTTTACAGTGTTTTGGCTCGAGCAGGATATTTTGATGTCTCCGAATTAGCTACTTTTCGCAAAATAAACTCAAGACTTCAAGGACATCCTGCTACTGAAGAAGGCCTACCAGGTATCCGGATGTCCGCAGGATCATTGGGCCAAGGACTTTCTGTAGCCTGCGGTGCGGCTTTAGCCAAAAGATTAAATAATGATCCTAGAAATGTCTTTTGCCTGATGGGTGATGGCGAACAACAAGAGGGTCAGGTATGGGAAGCAGCTATGTTCGCAGCCCATAATAAATTAGATCACTTGATTGCTACCATAGATTACAATGGTCAGCAAATTGATGGACCTGTGGATGAAGTCTTATCCCTCGGTGACCTTGCGGGAAAATACAAAGCCTTTGGCTGGACCGTCCTTTCTTGTGAGGGCAATGATATGTCAGCAATCCTATCAATGCTCAATGAGGCCATCGATCAAACTGGAAAGGGAAAACCAATTATGATCCTCATGAAAACGGCTATGGGGAAAGGTGTTGACTTCATGGAAGGATCTCACAAATGGCATGGCATACCTCCCAATGATGCGCAATTAGAAGATGCATTGAATCAACTTGAAGAAACTTTAGGCGATTATTAATATGAAATATCAGTATACTGAAAAAAAAGATACCCGATCAGGTTTTGGGGACGGACTTACCGCATTAGGAAGAAGTCATCCTGAAGTAGTTGCGCTTTGTGCAGACCTCGTAGGCTCGTTAAAAATGGCCAATTTCATCAAAGAAAATCCTTCAAGATTTTTTCAAATGGGCATCTCCGAAGCCAATATGATGGGCACCGCTGCCGGTCTTGCTACGTCGGGAAAAATTCCGTTTACCGGTACATTTGCCAACTTTTCGACGGGACGTGTTTATGATCAACTAAGACAATCCATAGCTTATTCAGAAAAAAATGTTAAGGTATGCGCCTCGCATGCTGGCCTTACACTAGGAGAAGATGGTGCCACGCATCAGATTTTGGAAGATGTGGGTATGGTAAAAATGTTACCCAATTTTACTGTAATCGTACCTTGCGATTATCATCAAACCAAGGCAGCTACCATCGCAATTGCTGATCATGAAGGTCCTGTTTACTTGAGATTTGGAAGACCCAGCTGGCCTATTTTCACAAATCCTAAAGAACCTTTTGTGATAGGAAAAGCTCAAAAAATGATTTCTGGTAGTGACATAACTATCATCGCATATGGGCATATGGTATGGAAAGCAATAGAAGCAGAAGCCATCTTAACAGCTGAAGGGTTTTCTGTTGAGGTAATTAATATGCATACCATCAAACCCCTAGATGTCCCTGCCATCTTAGATTCTGTAAACAAAACAGGATGTATTGTCACGGCAGAAGAACATAATATCAATGGTGGATTAGGTGAAAGCGTCGCACGAGTCGTAGGTCAAAACCATCCTTGTCCACAAGAATTCGTTGCAGTAAATGATACCTTCGGAGAGAGTGGTATGCCCGATCAATTACTTGAAAAATATGGATTAAGTGTTAAAAATATAGTTGCTGCCGCTAAAAGAGCTATCGAAAGAAAATAAATTCAAGGTGATGGTGCGCCATCGAAAATAATACCATTTGTCCAATTCTCTGACTCAACGCCAATTTTTGCAATTGGTGGCCCAAACTTCTGAAGAGCCACTCATGGTAGAAGTTGCCGGTGCTGAAGGTTGTTATATCTACGATCAAAAAGGAAAAAAATATTTTGATCTTATCGCAGGCATTGGAGTGAGTAGTATTGGACACCGGCATCCAGCCGTCATTGATTCCATTAAGAGTCAAGCAGATAAAAATCTTCATGTCATGGTTTTTGGTGAATTTATCCAAACACCCCAAGTAAAATTGGCCGAAGCCTTATGCAAAACACTCCCAGATCCGCTTGAAGTAACCTATTTTGTCAATTCTGGGAGTGAAGCTACTGAGGGTGCCCTCAAATTAGCCAAACGATATACGGGACGCTTCAAAATTATTTCTTGCATTGATGGTTATCACGGATCCAGTCACGGGGCACTGTCCGCAAGCGGCAATGAAGTGCTGAAACAAAATTTTCGTCCCCTCCTTCCAGGATTTCAACACATTGATTTCGGTGATATAACTTCCCTTGATTTGATCGATTTTAAAACTGCCGCGGTAATTATAGAAACGGTGCAGGGAGAGGCGGGTGTTCGAATAGCCAATAAATCCTATTTTAAAAAGTTACGTGAAAAATGCACTGAGACTGGTACGCTATTAATACTCGATGAAATACAATGTGGCTTTGGTAGAACAGGAAAACTTTGGGCATTTGAGCACTATGGCATCCAGCCCGACATTCTACTGGCGGCCAAAGGTATGGGCGGCGGTATGCCCATAGGCTGCTTTATCAGTTCAAAAGAAATCATGAGTTCATTAAAACAAAATCCTATCCTTGGTCATATCACTACATTTGGGGGCCACCCTATAAGCACTGCTGCTTCGCTAGCGACCCTAGAAACTATTCAAAATGAAAACTTAATTGATCAGGTTGCTAAAAAAGCCTTGTTGTTTAAGAAATTACTCAAACATGATCTAATCAAGTCGATTCGAAATCAGGGCTTGCTCATGGCCATAGAATTCGAATCTTATGAAGTTCTTAAAAGAATAATTGACAGAGCCTTAGAAGCTGGGATTATCACAGACTGGTTTTTGTTTTGTAACAACAGCATGCGGATCGCCCCACCCCTTACTATTTCAAAAATTGAAATCAAAGAGGTTTGCAAAACTTTACTAAAATCAATTGAATGGGTATCTAAAAACCCTCTCAGTTAATTAGCGCTTTTTAATAATAAAAAAAGGAATGCGCGTCAGCACATCCCCATTTCTCAAGTGAATATAATCTAAATTATACGTCAGCAGATTTAACTGTCCTTATAATCACTGCTGCAATTTTATAAGGATCACCGTTGGAGGCGGGTCTCCTGTCCTCAAGCCAGCCCTTCCAATTTTTCTCGACAGTCATTAAAGGGATTCTTATCGAAGCACCTCTATCAGATACACCGTAGCTGAAATCTGTAATTGCAGCCGTTTCATGCTCACCTGTCAATCTCTTATCATTATCCGCACCATATACAGCAATATGTTCTTTAACCGTAGGTCTAAAAGCTTCACAAATTTGATCATATGTCTCTTTGCTTCCACAAGTACGTAACATTTCGTTAGAGAAATTGGCATGCATACCTGAACCATTCCAATCTGTCGCTCCTAAGGGTTTGGGATGCCAATTGATGGCCAATCCGTACTCTTCCCCTAATCGCTCAAGTAAATATCTTGCCACCCACATCTCGTCTCCGGCTTGTTTTGCTCCTTTAGCGAAACATTGGAATTCCCATTGGCCGGCAGCCACCTCTGCATTAATCCCTTCAATATTAATTCCTGCATCAATACACAAGTCAATATGCTTCTCTACCATTTCTCTTCCAAAGGTATTGGAAGCACCCACCGAGCAATAGAATTGGCCTTGTGGTGTTTGATCTCGTGGAAAACCTAAAGGTAACTTGGTTTCAGGGTCCCAAAGAAAATATTCTTGTTCAAAACCAAACCAAAAATCAGCATCATCATCATCAATGGTCGAACGACCATTGGAAATATGAGGAGTTCCATCGGCATTGAGTACTTCTGTCATTACTAAGTATCCATTGGTTCTCGCGGGATCAGGGTAAATAGCGACGGGCTTAAGTAGGCAATCAGAGGATCCCCCTTCCGCTTGAAGCGTAGAACTTCCATCAAAGGACCACATAGGGCAATCTTTCAATTTACCTCCAAAATCGGCCTCAATTTTTGTCTTACTTCTTAAATTAGCCGTTGGTGTATAACCATCTAACCAAATGTATTCGAGTTTAGATGAAGGCCTTCTAAGAATATTTGCTTTTGTCATAACAAGGTATAATTTTACGTGATTTTCAGATTTTTTTAATTAATTCGATTAAATCAAGGTTTATTTTTAACCTATTTCTTCAATAATTATGAATTTAACTTAGAGTAAAGGTAAAAAATAAACCTTAATTAGAAAATAGTAAGACTTTTTATTTGGCTATTTATCTTATTTTGATGATTTTCTTAGAAGCTGTAAACTGCTGCAAGTACAAATGAAGACAATGAAGAGCCCACTGTTCCCTCTCCATCAACAAAACCATCGTATGACAAAGCATCTAATCTAATTTCAGGAATTATAGTTAAGCTTCCACTCGTAATCGGAGCGCTGAAAGTAGTTGCAAAAACACTTTCATCTCCAGCAATTGCTACGCCATTACCATCACTAAAATATTCTCCTCTTACGCCTATGGCGACGTTATCAGAAATCGCCAATTGTAGATAGCCTGCAGCACCATAAAAATCTCCCGAGGCATCACCTGTCTGAGACGTTGCATTGATACCCAAATAAAAGGATTCACTTAAATCCCATCCCGTGGTCAAGTCTATTTGAAAGAAATCTTCACTTGACAAAACATTCAAGTAAGCACTGCCTGCATCGGTTGAATATCCTATTTGAAGCCCTCCGACATATTCATTTGATGGATTGAAATCGGTGTAATCTGTCGGATTCATGATCGCAACAGCCAAACTCCATTTGTCACTTAGCGTGAAATCGGCTTTCAAACCTGTATGTGAAAAAGGTCCGTATGAAAACATGTATGAGGTTGAGTAATTAAAGTTAGCGGTAGGAGAAATTACCTCATAACCTAAAAAGGTATTGAAATTACCTAGAGTTAATTTGAAGTTATCGGTTACGTTGTAATAAGCGTAAAGCTGGTTGACTATATTGAGTGCTGGGCCAGAAGCAAATACGGCATCTGCACCTCTTGGACCAAAAACAAGATCTGCTACAAAACCTGCCTTTTCACCTTCGTATCCTATGACTAAGTTAGCCATACCTAAAGAGAAACCAGCACCATTAGCAAATGATGAAGAAGGCGCCAAAGTTCCACCACTAGCAGATGTATAACCATTACCATCATAAAGGTCGCCACCTGGATCATTAGTCCCTCCACTCAAATTGGTCCTGAAATAGGTATCTACTGATCCTGATATAGTAAAAGTGGATTCCTTTTGTGCTACTGCGGCAGCAGAAATGAGCATCGCCATTGCGACAATCATATTTTTTTTGATTAATTTTAAAAAGTTCATTCTGATTTATTGTTTAAAAGTGATTTGTAATTTGTTAAATTAGACTTGAATAGGTCTTCAAAAAGTGATTTTAGCGGTCAACTTTTCGAAGACTTTTTTTTTAATTATTCTACTGTAATAGTATAACCCCTGATACCATGCTCGTGACTATCAAGACCTTCTTCTTCATGCTCTTTAGTAACACGGATACCTGTAGTCATTTTCAAAACTGTGAAGATGATAAAGGCCGCAGGAAAAGCGACTGCTGCTACGATTCCTATAGATTTCAATTGCGTCATAAAAGAGTGATCCGCGTTGGTGGAAAAGATACCCACAGCAAGCGTGCCCCATATGCCACATGTCAAGTGTACTGAGATGGCTCCTACGACATCGTCTAATTTTAGTTTATCTAATCCCACAGCTGAGAATACGACCAAAACACCTGCAATCAGTCCAACTATTATCGAAGATCCAGGATTAATAACATCTGCACCAGCAGTAATCCCCACTAAACCTGCAAGAATTCCATTGAGTACCATACCTAAGTCCATCCTTTTGAAGACAAAATAACTAGTCACAAAACCACCGATACCTCCAGCACAAGCGGCAAGACAAGTAGTGACCAAAACAAAAGAAGTCAGTGCTGGGTCCGCTGAAAGTACAGATCCACCATTGAAGCCAAACCATCCTAACCATAGTAGAAAGACACCAATAACTGCCAAGGGCACACTAGAACCCGGTTTATCGATCACCTTACCATCTACATATTTCCCTAATCTAGGTCCCAATACAATGACACCCGCCAAAGCGCCCCATCCACCTACAGAGTGAACCAGCGTTGAACCTGCAAAATCATAAAAGCCCATCATATCAAGTGCGCCTCCACCCCATTTCCAACTACCGATGAGAGGATATACTATGCCCACAAAAATTACGGTAAAAATGAGATAAGAAGATAATTTAATTCTTTCAGCTACCGCTCCTGAAACAATAGTAGCGGCGGTTGCAGCAAACATTCCTTGAAACAAAAAGTCTGTCCAATAAGTATAACCTGCTCCTGCATATCCTGCAGAAACATCTGCCTTCTCAGGGGAACCCCAAAACATGGACCAACCTGTGGAGTCAAAAGCAAACCAACCTGAACTTCCTTCTGCAAATCCGGGATACATCAAGAAAAAACCAAGACCAGCATAAGACAATAGACCTATAATAGGTGTCAATGTGTTTTTAAATAAAATATTGACTGTATTTTTAGCTTGCCCAAATCCTGCCTCTACACCCGCAAACCCTAGATGCATGATAAAAACTAATGCGGTGGCTAACATCATCCAAATATTATTGGCAGTAAGTAAATTTGCCTCAATGGCAGCAGCGGTGGATGCGCCAGCTCCTCCACCATCTTGTAGTGCTTCAAAAAAAGTTAAAATTGTTGATTCGTTTTTCATACTTTGTTGTGTTTTAGATTTACTATTTCTATTCCATTAGGTTATTTATAGAGCGAATGTTATGTTATTTTCGTCGAAATAGAAGAGATAGGCTGTTTTTTTATCTTATTTAGATAAAATTTACATTAATTTTAAAAAATGTAGTTATTTTTAAAATGTCATTATCGACATACCTCTTAAGGAATCATAACAAGGAGTATCATGACTCTTTTTTATCCTTATGACTACTAAAACTGTTTAATTTTAACTTTTAAGACTATTAACAAATTTTCAATAAAAATTTGTAACGTACAGTATATAATAATTCAAATATGTAAATATTAAAAATATGATAGCTATTCAGTGAGATGAGTATCGATTATCTATTGGTGATCTATTTTAAAATTATTTCAGATCTAGCCATCTATAATTGTAAAAGATCAAGCGATTCACGGGGTAAATGAAACAATAGAAAATCAAAGGAATTAATAGCAATAGCGACATCTAATGATCAAGCTTTATTTCAAGGCATTTGATTTACTTTCCATTCACACCAGCACGGCTGAGTACTAGTTATTGAACTCTTCAGGAGGTTTCAGGAAAAAGCGTTGATTCCAGTTATATCTGCACCCAAAATCAATAAATGAATATCATGCGTACCCTCATATGTAACAACAGACTCAAGATTCATCATATGTCGCATCATGGGAAATTCCCCTGTAATACCCATGCCCCCATGTATTTGTCGTGCTTCTCTAGCTACATTTAAGGCTACTTCAACACTATTTCTTTTTGCCATAGATATTTGAGGCGTAGTCGCCTTGCCCTGTTCCATCATCAATCCTAATTTCCAATTAAGCAATTGGGCTTTGGTTATTTCTGTTAACATTTCTGCCAATTTTTTCTGAATTAACTGAAAGGATCCTATCGGCTTTCCAAACTGAATCCGTTCTAATGAATATCTGCGGGCGGCGTCGTAACAATCCATAGCTGCTCCAATCGCTCCCCAAGCGATTCCATACCGAGCACTATCGAGACATTGCATGGGGGCACCCAAACCTGTTTTGCCTTGCAATAAATTTTCTTTAGGCACCTTCACATCACTAAAAACAAGCTCTCCTGTACAGGATGCCCTCAATGACCATTTTCCATGGGTCTCCGGCGTAGTAAACCCCTCCATCCCTCGTTCTACTATGAGACCATGAATTCTACCCTTTTCATCTTTTGCCCAAACGACGGCAATATCTGCATGAGGTGCATTAGAAATCCACATTTTGGCTCCGTTCAACAAATAATAATCTCCTTTATCTTCAAAATTTGTCTCCATCCCAGACGGATTCGAGCCATGATTGGGTTCTGTCAAACCAAAGCAGCCTAACATTTCGCCTGAAGCTAGTTTTGGTAAAAACTTAATTCTCTGCTCCTCAGAACCATAAGTGTAAATAGGATACATCACCAAAGAACCTTGAACTGATGCGGTGGATCGCATTCCTGAATCACCTCGTTCGATCTCTTGCATGATGAGCCCATAAGATATATAATCCAGTCCACCCCCACCATATTGCTGCGGAACAGTGGGGCCAAAAGCTCCCATAAATCCAAACTTTGACACAATCTCGTTTGGGAAGTGATTTTTCTCTGCCCATCCTTCAATAAATGGGGTAATTTCTTTTTTGACAAAATCTCTAATAGAAGCCCGAATCATCAAATGCTCTTCACTCAGAAGGTCATCAATCTGATAATAATCTGGAGACTCAAAATGGTCCTGGTAATTATTGGCCTTTTGGTGGCTTGGAGAGGATGAAGTTTTGGACATTTCGTTAACTTTGTTTGACATTGAATTATAATTCAAATTTACTTTGCAATGCATTTACTTAATCCTTTTTATGAAAAAATATTTTATTAGATTTTAATATTTTAATTGTGGATAAAAACTATTATGTTCTTTTTTTTTCTCTATTATGGACTCCCATCTGTCAGGGGCAATTATTACTTCAAAAAAACTATTTTGACGAACAAAATCGAAAAATTAAAAGTATTATAAGTATTTCCGTTAATGACTCTACACTGGAAGGGCCTTACCTTGCTTATTATCCAAATGGACATAAAAAAATTGAAGGCTTTTATCATTTAAATCATGCTGACAGCCTTTGGAGCTATTATCATGCCAATAATTATAAAAAAGCCGTTGGCTATTTTATTAATAATAAGCAACATGGACTTTGGGAATATTATGACAGCTTAGGGATCAAACAAAGAGAAGTCACCTTCAATAATGGGCTGAAGAGCGGTATCTACAAAGATTTTTACAGTGAAGAAAAAATAAAATCATCAGGGGAATTGTTAAATGGTAAAAAAATAGGTCTTTGGAGAGAATATAATCAAGAAGGTCTTCTAAATAACACCAAATGGATTCAGAATGATACCGTCATTTTACAGCGCAGCTTTTATTCAAATGGCAAGATAAAATATCAAGGAACAAAAATAAATAGGGTGAAATCTGGTCAATGGACCTTTTTTTTTGAAAATGGTCAAGTGGCCAGAGAAGGCTTTTTTAAAAACGATAATCAAGAGGGTACTTGGGTTTATTGGAATGAAAATGGACTAAAAAAGGCTGAAGGAAATTACACGCAGGGAAAGAAACAAGGCTATTGGGAATTTTTTGATGCAAATGGCATACTCAAAAGTTCAGGAGATTTCTCAAATGACCTTGGCAATATAAAAGCTTTCAACACTGCCGGCAATATTCAATCGCAAGGAAGTCTTTTAAATGGTAAAAAATGGGGTGATTGGATTTACTTTGATAGTAATGAAGAAGTGATTGGTAAGGCCATTTTTGAAAATGGATTAGGTGTCTATAAAGGCTTTTATCCAGATGGTTCCTTATATATAACCGGTACTCTGGAAAACGATAAGAAAATTGGGGAATGGATGATCTATGATAAAAAAGGAAATTTGCAAGGTAAGTACACCCCTTTCTATGAGAATTCATCAGAAATCCAACCTCCAACGGACTTCAAGCAAATCATCAATCCAAACTTAAAAGCACAAAATCCTGATTTTTTTTATAAGCCCAATTTGAATAGGTACTTTAATAAAAGGAACCAAGAATACAGGGGGTTGATTCTGACCTCAGGTCTTCTCAACCCTATTTTCAACCAAATATCCATGGGTATAGAATTGTATTTTCAAGAACGATTGGGTTATGAAATTCTTTATAGTTATTACCGTGATCCCATCTTTAAAAAATTCTCAGATATCGATGATTATAAGCCTTACGAATATGGTCATAATCTCATGTTTAAGCAAAAATTCTATCAAAAAGATAGTGATTTAGGTATGGCTTATTTTGGACATCAAATTTCTTTGATGCTGCACAAACACCAATTAAATGGGCTAGATCAAACAGTACTTCCCTTTAAACCCCTATTCATCCGAAGTCGTGAAATATCTCTCGAGTATGGTATCTATGTTGGATATAAATGGATGAAAAAATCAGACGGAAAAGGTTTTGTCTTAGATGCTTTTACTGGGGTAAATATAGGCATGACAAAATGGAAAGAATTATATAATGAAAACATTAACTATGACAATTATTTTAACGATATTAAACTAGAATCTTCTCTACTTTCTTTTAACTTGGGTATCATGATCGGTTTTTCGACAAAAAGTATAAAATGAAAATACTCAAAAAAACGCTTATCATGGGGGCTTCACCGAATCCATCAAGATATGGAAACATAGCTGCCCTCAGGCTTCATGATGCTGGAAAATCATTTATCCCTGTTGGGATAAAAGCAGGGTTCATTGCTGGAAAAAAAATAGAAGATCTTGATGCTTTTAAAAAATATGATGAAATCCATACCGTGAGCCTTTATCTCAACCCAAAAAATCAATCTACCTATGAAGACTATATCCTTTCTATGAAACCTAAAAGAATCATCTTTAACCCTGGGACAGAAAACCCTAAGTTCATGGATCGTGCCCAAAAAGAAGGTATAGAGGTTTTACAAGCCTGTACCCTAGTTATGTTAGCTTCGAATACCTATGATTAATTAACGGGATAAGCCTGTTTCTCTAAGTACTGCTGATCTGACTCAAAGATTTTTTTTAGATCCCAATCTTTATTCCGATAATCAAAATTTTCTCGTGATATTAAGACTATTTTTAATTACTTTTGTAGATAGAATATACATGTATGTCAGAAAATAAAGCACCCAATAAATCAGAATACTCAGCCAGTAATATTCAGGTTCTAGAAGGACTCGAAGCCGTCAGAAAACGACCAGCAATGTACATAGGTGACATTGGAATCAAAGGACTTCACCATCTTATATGGGAAGTGGTCGATAACTCTATCGATGAGGCTTTAGCTGGACACTGTTCGAATATCAATGTCGAAATTAATACTAATCAATCTATTACCGTAACTGATGACGGTAGAGGTATTCCAACAGACCTTCACGAAAAAGAGAAGAGGTCTGCACTTGAAGTGGTTATGACTGTGCTTCACGCCGGAGGTAAGTTTGATAAAGACACCTACAAAGTTTCAGGGGGTCTTCATGGAGTGGGCGTCTCTTGCGTCAATGCACTTTCAAGTAAATTGATTGCTATTGTTCATAGGAATGGAATCATTTATCAGCAAGAATATAACAAAGGCATACCTAAATATTCTGTTAAACAGGTAGGCACTACTGATATAACAGGTACAATTATTGAATTCCATCCTGATAAAGAAATATTTACGGCCGGTGAATATAACTATGAGACCGTCGCCACTAGGTGTAGAGAACTTTCTTTTTTAAATGCCGGAATTACCATCACTTTAAAAGACCATAGAGAGCAGGAGGATGATGGATCAGCCAAAGGAGAAACTTTTTTATCCAGGGGAGGCTTAAAAGAATTTGTAGAGTATTTAGATGTCTCCCGAGAAACCTTAATCCCTCATCCCATCTATATGGATGGTGAAAAAGGTGCTATCCCTGTTCAAGTGGCATTGAGTTATAATACCTCTTATACCGAGCATGTCATCTCTTATGTCAATAATATCAATACTATTGAAGGAGGTACGCACATCGCGGGATTTAGACGCGCCCTGACGAGGACCTTGAAAGCCTATGCCGACAAATCGGGCATCCTTGATAAAGTGAAAGTAGAAATTACTGGTGATGATTTTAGAGAGGGACTTACTGCCGTAATATCTGTAAAGGTAGCCGAGCCTCAATTTGAAGGCCAAACCAAAACAAAATTAGGAAACTCTGAAGTAAGTGGTGCCGTAGATACTTGTGTGAGCGAGATGCTCAATAATTATTTAGAAGAAAATCCAAAAGAAGCTCGACAGATTGTTCAGAAAGTTGTTTTGGCAGCGCAAGCACGCCACGCGGCAAGAAAGGCACGTGAAATGGTGCAACGAAAAAATGTTTTGGGCGGATCCGGTTTACCAGGTAAATTGGCAGATTGTTCAAATAAAGATCCTGAGGCCTGTGAAATCTATCTAGTTGAGGGAGACTCTGCAGGAGGGTCTGCCAAACAAGGCCGCGACCGGATGTTTCAGGCAATTCTTCCCTTACGAGGTAAAATTCTTAATGTTGAAAAGGCGCAAGAACACCGTATATACGATAATGAGGAAATAAAAAATATGATTACCGCCTTGGGAGTTTCGTTCGGTACTCCTGAGAATGAAAAGGCACTGAATATGGAAAAACTGAGATATCACAAAGTGATAATCATGACAGATGCAGATATTGATGGCAGCCATATCAGAACCTTAATTTTAACTTTCTTCTTTAGGTACATGAACGATCTCATAGAAAAAGGTTATCTCTATATCGCTTTGCCACCACTTTATTTAGTCAAAAAGGGGAAAACAGAAAAATACGCCTGGTCTGATGATGATCGCGATCGTGTCATTAAAGAAGTTGCGGGCAATGGCAAGGAAGAAAATGTGAGTTTCCAACGATACAAAGGTTTAGGAGAAATGAATCCAGAACAACTCTGGACAACCACCATGGACCCTAAAAATAGAAGTTTAAAGCAAGTGACTATTGAATCTGCAGCTGAAGCTGATCGATTGTTTTCCATGTTAATGGGTGATGAAGTAGCTCCGAGAAGAGAGTTTATTGAGAAAAATGCGAAATACGCCAAAATAGATGCCTAGATACCTCTATTTTGGGTTCTTTGTATTTATATTAACGTATGATTAAAACTTTATTACTCCTTATTATAGCCCTACCTTTGGGAGGTCTCTCTCAACAGACTTATTGGCAGCAAGCAGTAGATTACAAAATGGAAATAGAAGTTGATGTGGAAAAACATCAATTTACTGGATCTCAAATACTGCGCTACACTAATAACAGTCCAGATACACTTCGTAGAGTTTATTACCACCTTTATTTTAATGCCTTTCAGCCTGATGGCATGATGGATGTACGGAGTAGATCCATAAAAGACCCCGATGATAGAGTCATGGATCGAATTTCAAAATTGAAGGATAATGAAATTGGATATCATATCATAGAAACCCTCTTACAAGAAAATACTGAGTTATCATTCAATATAGAATATACCGTGCTTGAAGTTCAATTGGCCCACCCCATCTTACCTGGATCCACAACGGAACTGACTATGAACTTCAAATCCCAAATCCCTGTTCAAATAAGGAGGTCAGGTAGAGATAATCTAGAAGGAATTTCTTATTCTATGGCCCAGTGGTATCCCAAAATAGCTGAATATGATTCGCGAGGATGGCACGCGGACCCCTATGTAGCCAGAGAGTTTTATGCCCCCTGGGGCCGATTTGATGTTTCCATCACTATAGATAAAAATTATATCGTAGCTGCCTCCGGAGTATTAGAGAACAATAATGAAATAGGATATGGTTATCAAGATGATCTATTGATTGACCAAAAGCACAAAGGTAAAAAACTCACTTGGCATTTTTTCAATGAACAAGCACACGACTTTATGTGGGCTGCAGATCCTGATTATATTCATAAAATAGCACAAGTCCCCAACGGACCCAAATTGCATTTTTTTTATCAGCAAGGCCATGCCACAAGGCATTGGAAGAAATTGCCAGAAATACTCATAGCTGCCTTTCAGTACATGAATACCCATTTTGGAGCATATCCCTTTAGCGATTTCTATGTAATCCAAGGAGGAGATGGAGGTATGGAATACCCGATGTCTACGCTCATCACCGGTCACAGAGATTTATTAAGTCTTGTAGGCGTAACGATTCATGAGGCTTTGCATAGTTGGTATCAAGGCGTATTGGCTACCAACGAAAGCTATTATCATTGGATGGATGAAGGTTACACCAGCTATGCGAGTAGTCTTACCTTGGACTATTTGATGGGAGCCGACAACAACCAATCCAATACTAGCAATTATACTGATTATTTCAGTTTGGTATCTAGTGGCAAAGAAGAGCCCATGTCCACTCATGCAGATTATTTTGAAACCAATTTTGCTTACAAAAGAGCCGCCTATTCAAAGGGTGCGGTAAGTCTAGCCCAGTTGGGCTATATTGTAGGTAATTCATGCCTTGAAGACATTCTATTAGCCTATTTCGATCAATGGAAATTCAAACACCCAAATATGTATGATTTCATCAAAATAGCTGAAAAAACTTCGTCGATAGAATTAGACTGGTACTATGACTATTGGGTCCACTCAATCAAAACAATTGACTATGCCATTACAGAGGTAAAGTCACTTGGAGCATCTACTCATATTCAACTCAAAAGAATCGACCCCATGCCCATGCCCATTGACCTAGTAGTCACTCAAAAAAATGGAACCAAAAAATCTTATTATATTCCATTAGGTATCATGCGAGGTACTAAAAAATCAGAAACTGCCATGGCGCGCCAAATAAAGAAAGACTGGCATTGGACCCATCCCACCTATAATTTAATAATAAAGCTCAATTTGAATGATATAAAATCTATAGAAATAGACCCAAGTCAAAGAATGGCCGATGTTGATCGATCCAATAACAACTATCCAATGAATTAATGGCGCTAAGGTATCTGAGCTTTTAGTGAGATTACCCGAGTTGAATTCAAGGGGTCATTGGTAAATAAAGTTAAGTTTTTAAACTGACGTCCTTTTCTATTGAGCGGATCGAATTTAATCTTCAAAATCGTACTGTCTCCTCCGGAAATATTCTCTTTTTTTAAATCCCAGTCAACACACTCACAATTAGATTTTATCATCCTGATATTGAGTACATCAACTCCTCTATTATACAAACTTATTGTATGAAATTTAGATTGATCAGCTGAGGATTTGCCAAAATCTATATTTTCATCAGATAATTCCAGTTTAGGATAATCCACTAAATCCCCCCTAAATGCTGATGTAACTTCAAAATATTCTTCAATCGTAGCTACCACACTGATTCGTTTTAGGGGCATCTCGACATCTGTTGTTATTATACCTAAACCGTCTCTAAGAAAACCTAAATCTGCTCTACGAACAGGATCATAATTTAAAAGAAGGGTCCCTATAGATTTGGGAGGCAAGGTATCTGGCAATATCCTCAATTGAATGAAGTCTGGAATCCTAGATGAATCCATCAAAAAGGTCATCGCACTGTCTGAATTATTATAAATTTTAAATTCTTTTTCTACTCTCTTATGATGCCATATAGAACCCATATTAAATAGTTTGTAAGGCAAAAAAAGATTTCCAAAATGAGCTGGAAATATTGATATTATATCTTTTGAACTGTTAATGACAAAACCAGTAATTTGTAAAGTAGTACTGATATTCTCATCACTAACCACGTGAATGAGCTTATGAAAAGCACCTGATCTATTTGAAGCATTAAAGCTTATTGTGATTGAATCAGTTGCATTTGGAGCTATTTTTTCTCGATTATAAGTCGTCATCACGCAATCGCAGGAAGCCTTTACTGAGGTTATCCTAACACTATCTATGCCCTCATTTAGAAAGGTAAAAGTATAGCTAACTTTTTCATTTTCAATGAGTTCTCCAAAACGATGAACTGTCTCCTGAAATCTAAGACTTGACTGACCATAGCCCAAAAATGAAAGAAATATAAAAACGATAGAAAGATGCCTCATTTATCTCAGCAATATTACACGAAAACTCACAATTTTAGTCGTTAATAATTGATTTCTCAACTAGGAATTATAGGTTTGTATGAAAAAAGAAAAATGGCCAGAATATTAACCGGAATTCAAAGTTCTGGAAAACCACATTTAGGTAATCTATTGGGTGCCATACTCCCTGCCATTGCACTCAGCAAGAAAGAGCGAAACGACTCCTATTTTTTTATTGCCGACCTTCATTCGCTCACCACTATCAAAGATGCTGAATTGCGAAAGGAAAATGTAAGATCAGTAGCTGCTGCATGGATTGCTTGCGGTTTTGATATTGAAAAAAATACGTTTTACCGCCAGTCAAAAGTACCCGAGGTTTGTGAATTAGCTTGGATTCTAAATTGCTTTACGCCTTTTCCTATGTTGGCCAATGCCCACTCTTTCAAAGATAAATCTGATAAGCTCAGTGATGTGAATGCGGGTTTGTTTGTTTATCCTGTTCTCATGGCTGCAGATATCTTATTATATGATGCTGATATTATTCCAGTAGGTAAAGATCAAAAGCAGCATTTAGAAATGACCCGCGACTTAGGCCTTACATTCAATCGAAAATTTGGTGATACTTTTGTTATTCCGGAACCCCAGATCAGTAATCAAATGGAGATCGTTCCTGGAATTGATGGAAAAAAAATGAGTAAATCTTATGGGAATATCCTTGATATTTTTCAACCTGATAAAAAACTCAGAAAAAATATTATGAGCATTAAAACGGACAGTTTAGCCCTTAAAGCGCCCAAAAATCCTACTACCTGCAATGTATTTAAACTATATGAATTACTTGGATCTGATGAGGAAATTGAAGTCTTGCGTAAGTCTTATTTAGGTGGTAATTATGGTTATGGCAATGCCAAGCAAGAATTATTTGAACTAATTCTTAAAAAATTTGATAAAGAAAGAAGTACTTATGATAAACTCATCTCTGATCCTGAATCATTGGAGAATATGTTGTGTGAAGGCGAAATAAAGGCCTCTAAAATCGCCCAGTCCGTGTTAGCTCGAGTAAAGGATAAAATAGGTTTTTAATAAATAAGAGCTGATCTAATCCTTTTTAAAATCCGTTACTTTAATAAAAAAATATAAATGAATTTCAAAGAAAAAGCTCAATCTTGGTTGAACTCAAGTAAATTAAGTGATGCTGCCCGTCAGCAAATTGAAATCTTAAAAAAAGACACTATTGCCTTTGAAGATGCCTTTTATAAGGATCTAACTTTCGGAACAGGTGGCTTAAGGGGCCTCATGGGTATAGGATCCAATAGAATCAATGAATACACGGTAGCCATGGCGACTCAAGGATTTGCGAATTATCTAAAAGAAGCCTTTCCAAATCAAAAAATAAAAGTAGCCATTGCTCATGATAGCAGGAATAATACTGAATTATATACCCGTATTGCGGCCGAAGTTTTCAGTGCCAATGAGATTCTTGTTTACCTCTTTAAAGAACTTCGTCCTACGCCTACCCTCTCTTTTGCCATAAGAACCCTCCAATGTCATGGAGGCGTCGTCTTGACCGCTTCTCATAATCCCAAAGAGTACAACGGCTACAAGGCGTATTGGAATGACGGAGCGCAATTAATCGCACCTCATGATGATCATGTTATCAATAATGTTAAACTAATTAAGTCCATTGATGAAGTAAAATTTGATAAAAAGAGTGAACTCATTAAATACTTGGATGATACCATCGATGGCCAATACCTAAATATGATCGCATCGCTGAGTTTAAGGTACCCTCAAAAAAACAGAGCAAGCGAACTGAAAATTGTTTTTTCGTCTATCCATGGAACGGGAATTACTTTGGTTCCCCGGGCTTTGGAAAAATTTGGGTTTGAAAATATCACCATTGTTTCAGAACAGGCCCAACCAGACGGCAACTTTCCTACCGTCATTTACCCTAATCCAGAGGAAGCAGAAGCTCTAGAGATTGCCCTTAAAACCGCTAAGGATGTCGATGCAGACCTCGTACTGGCAACCGATCCAGATGCAGATAGAGTCGGGATTGCTGCCAAAAATTTAAACGACGAGTTTGAACTGCTCAATGGGAATCAAACCGCTGTACTACTCATCTATTATTTACTTACAAAGTGGAAAGAAAAAGGCAAGCTAAAAGGACAGGAATACATTGTAAAAACCATCGTTACAACTGAACTCATTCGCGCCATTTCCACACATTTTAACGTAACTTGCTTGGATACATTAACGGGTTTCAAATATATCGCCGAAAAAATTCGTCAACTTGAAAGTACAAAAACTTTTATTGCTGGTGGAGAGGAGAGTTATGGTTATCTGATTGGAGACCAAGTACGCGATAAAGATGCCGTAATGTCCTCCGCGATGATTGCTGAACTAACTGCTTGGGCTAAAGACCAAAGAAAATCTCTATTCGATGTCTTACTGGACATCTGGATGGAATTTGGTCTCTATCGGGAAGGGCTTATCTCAATTACCAAAAAAGGTAAAGCCGGTGCTCAAGAAATTCAAGAGATCATGAAAACCCTAAGAAATACCCCTCCCATCTTTTTAAATGATTTTTTAGTAACTGACATTATTGACTATTCAAACCTTACACATTTAGAAACCAAAACAAAACAAATCCTCCCTTTAGACTCACATAAATCTAATATTTTACAATTTATTACAGAAGATGGATCACGAATATCGATAAGACCCTCGGGCACCGAACCTAAAATAAAAATCTATTTTTCAGTATATTCTTCATTGCAAAGCAAAAGCGAGTTGAAAGAAAAAAAAGGTCAACTTGATAGCCAAATCTCAAAACTTTCAAAATCATTATTAAAGCATTTCTAATCACTTTGGGTACTCTCATGATTATTTTTTAAACATTAATATTTAATTCCATTTTTGCAAATTAAACATTAATAAAAAGCTCTCTTAAAAAAAAGGCTTAAGCATGATGATATTTTTCAATGTTATTTTTAATCTAAATTGAATTTCAATTACTCATAAAAGTAGGAATGCCCCCCATAAATGTCAAAGCCAACGAAAAACTAGATGCATCTCCTAATGTTGTTTCGGCTACCTCAAAAGGTAATTTTCCTTTCATATAAAATTGTCCACCAAATATTTTTGATAGTGCATAAATATTAAGAATTGTAAAGACACACTACCTTAGGACAATTTCAAATATCTTTTTAAACTATTAATATCTGTCTTTTCATCAATAGTTACTATCTCTATATCAACCATATCACAATAATCATCTAAATATTCATTAGACAAATTCTGACTAAAGCAAGTATGATGAGCCCCACCTGCCAAGATCCATGCCTGGGCTCCTTCCTTTAAATTGGGTTTTACATTCCAAAGTGCCCTAGCTGTTGGTAAATATGGAAGCCCTTCTTTTGGTTTTATTGTCGTTACATTATTAACTACCATTCTCATTCGTCCTCCCATATCCACAATAGAAGCATTTAATGCCTCTCCTGCAGCAGCATTGAAAACTAACCTCACCGGATCCTCTTTTCCACCGATTCCCAAAGGATGTATTTCACATTTGACATCACCCCCAGCAATCGAGGGACAAATTTCAAGCATATGAGAACCAAGTACCCGATCACTCCCGTGCAAGAAATGATAGGTATAATCTTCCATAAATGAGTTACCCCCTTTGAGACCGGCCGCCATAACTTTCATCGTTCTAACTAATGCCGCCGTTTTCCAATCACCCTCACCCGCAAATCCATAGCCCTGATTCATCAAACGCTGAGCAGCTATGCCAGGTAGTTGAGTCAAACCATGAAGATTTTCAAAAGTATCAGTGAAAGATGTGAAACTCCCTTCTCTCATAAAATTACCTAGACCAATTTCAATTCGGGCAGCATCTTCCAATGACCCTCGTTTGACTCCATCAAATTTTAATTGATCAGAAATAAGATAAGTTGATTCGTATTCATCTATCAAATTTTTCATTTCAGCATCGGAAACCATTTTGATATATTCAATTAAGTCACCAACTCCATATCCATTTACAGAATAACCAAATTTTATTTGCGCCTCAACCTTATCTCCTTCTGTTACAGCTACTTCTCGCATATTATCTCCAATCCTGGCTACCTTACCAGATTTTGCATCGTGATGAGCCGAAGCAACTCTGGACCAGATATTGATTTTCTCGATGACTTTACTGTCTTTCCAATGACCAACAACTACCTTTCTATTAATTTTTAACCTTGAGCAAATAAATCCAAACTCCCTATCTCCATGAGCTGATTGGTTTAAATTCATAAAATCCATATCAATTTTAGACCATGGAATCTCAGCATTATACTGTGTATGCAGATGCAAAAAAGGTTTGTCTAGCACTTTCAAACCATTAATCCACATCTTAGCTGGAGAAAAAGTATGCATCCAAAATATTAATCCAATACAATTCTTCTCATTATTAGAAATTTGGCAAATCGCAGTGATCTCCTCTGGGGTAGTAACTACTCCCTTATCCTTTATCGATACCAAAATTTCAGAATTCGCATTCAATGATTTAACTATTTCCTCGGTATGAGCTGCTACTTTTCTTAAAATTTTAGTCCCATAAAGATGTTGACTCCCCGTAATAAACCAAATTTCATTAACACAAATATCTATCATATCGCTTTATATCAAACTACCAAAAAATAATATATAATCCCACCACAGTACCTATGGAAGCGATCGCACCAATATTAAAAGAAATACTCGTATCAAAAAGTGTTTTGTTTTTAATGACTATGGCTTTATGATCCATTACCTCCATCTTAACATTAGTATATGTGATGATCCCCAACATTAATAATAAGAATGCCATCATAAATATAGATTCGAGCGCTAAATGCGCATAGGGAACAGCCCCAAAAATACCAAAGAGCAAAGCTATCAAACCTAAAATCCCCAATATGTAACTGACCCTTAAACCTTTATTCAAAGGTACTACTCCTTCTTCATTTTTTATTTTAAACTCCTTATCCTTAAAACTAATGATCGAAGCAATCGTACAAAGTATGATGAAAACATAACCCATTCTTAAAATCCAAGGAATTTCAAAAAGTATTGTTTTTATAAAAATTCCGATAGGAATGGTAGCAATTGCAGTCACTAGAGCCGCACGCGAAGTGATTTGCTTCCAGAAAAGACCCATGCCAAAAACACATACTGCCCCGGGATATATAAACCCTGTATACTCCTGAATATATTGAAATACTTGATCTAGATTTCTAAGTGCTGGAGCTGCTAATCCAGCAATAAAAATTGCGATAACACCCACCAAACGACCGATAAAAACAAGTGCCTTATCACTAGAATTAGGACGAAGATTTCTGTAAATATCAATAGTAAAAATTGTCGAAGTACTATTAATCATAGACGCCAATGAAGAGACAATAGCAGCCACAAGGGCGGCAAAGGCAAGTCCTCTTATCCCAGACGGGACAAAATTTTTCAACAACCATGGATAGGCTTCATCTGACTTCCCAATTGTTCCAATTTCTGACATCGACTTTCCCAACATGTCCGGGAGCTCTGCACCATAATCTTTGAGTAGCACCAACGCCGTAATTCCAGGTATTACAACTAATAGGGGTATCAATATTTTCAAAAAACTAGCAAATAATAGGCCTTTTTTCGCTTCGCCTAAACTTTTTGCTGCAAGCCCTTTTTGTATTATGTATTGATTAAATCCCCAATAACCAAAATTAGTCAACCACATAGCACCAAAAATCACTGCTAAACCCGGTAAATCAAGAAAAGCATCTTTTTCCCCACCAAAACCATCAGGTACGAATATAGATCCCTTGGAAATAATCATATGAAAGTGTGAACCTGCTTTATTATAAGTTTCTATAAAACCTGAAACAACACTCCCTCCCCCCAAAATTTCTAGAGCAAAATAAGTAGTTAGTAACCCCCCACCGATAAGAAAAATTACCTGAATTACATCTGTCCAAGCTACAGCTGACAGTCCTCCCAATACACTATATAAACCTGAGAATGCCAATAAGCCGACAATACCCCAAATGAGTGGTACTCCCATGATCGAGTTCAATGCCAATGCTCCCAAATAACTTACAGAAGTCATATTCACAAAAACATATACAAATAGCCAAAACACAGCGAAAAATGTAGCTGTGGTTTTATTGAACCTCATCTGTATAAATTGAGGCATTGTATATATCTTCTTTTCAAGAAAAATAGGCAAAAAATATTTGGCAACAATGATTAAAGCTATGGCTGCAATCCATTCATAAGCTGCAATGGCTAGTCCTAGTGCATAACCTGATCCCGACATAGCAATAAAGTGCTCAGCAGATATATTTGCTGCAATCAATGATGAACCTACAGCCCACCAGGTTAACGTATTTCCTGCCAAAAAATAGTCCTGAACTGACTGACCCTCCTTACCCTTTCTTCTTTTAAATGAAATAAATACTCCAGTAAATAAGATAACCACACAATAAACTGAAAATACAAAATAATCGAGCGTGGAAAATGTAGCTATCATCGTTCTTTAATTTTCATGGAATGATAAAATTTAGGATTGCCCATAATAAGCATTCTTACCATGCTTCCTTTCAAAGTGCTTATTTCTTAATGCATCAGTTAATAAGGGAGCATCAGAACGAATTGTCTTAGTGATAAAAGCCATTTTTGCAATCTCTTCTAAAACAGCACTATGGTAGACTGCTTCAGCAACTGATGCCCCCCACGTAAAAGGTGCATGATTGGCAACAATCACCATCGGAACCTCTTCGGGTGTCATATTCCTATCTTTAAAAACATTTATAATCTGATGTCCTGTCCCATATTCATAATCTCCTTTAATCATATCATCAGACATGACCGGAGCACAAGGGACATCCACCGTCAAATGATCTGCATGTGTAGTCCCCAGAATTGGAATATCTAGTTGAGCTTGAGCCCAACCGGTGGCATAGGTAGAATGCGTATGAGCAATCCCTTTAATATTCTTCCAGTGTTTGTATAACACGGCATGTGTTTCTGTATCTGATGATGGCCGCATACTGCCCTCTATTACTTGAGCATCAAAGTCAATAACCACCATATCCTCAGGTTTCAACACCTTGTATGCTACCCCACTTGGCTTAATAGCAAATACTGCTCTTTCTCTATCTACTGCACTTGCATTTCCAAAAGTAAAAAGAACCAAACCCATTTCAGGCAGTTGCATATTAGCCTCATATGCTTCTTCCTTCAAGTATTTATATGTATTCTTCATTTCGTAATTTTTTCAACTGTTTGCCCCAATTCACAATATTTTTGATAAAGAATATTATAAACATCGACTCTTTCAACATTTGGAAAATAAGTTTTGTCAAACCCTCTACCCATTCTTGACATCGCCTCTTGGACTGATGTAAATTTTCCAGCAGCCGTTGCAGCAAACATAGCAGCACCCAAAGCACAGGTTTGACTCGAAGCCCCAACCTTTATCGGCTTATTTAGGACATCAGACAACATTTGCATAACATAAGATGACTTTCTTGCAATACCCCCTAAGGCTATAACACCCTTCACATCAATACCTTCATCTGTAAACCGATCACTGATACTCCTAGCTCCAAAACAGGTTGCCTCCACTAAACTTTTGAAAATTCGGGGTGCATCTATACCAAGATTTAATCCTGAAACTGCTCCTTTTAAAAATTGATTAGCATCAGGAGATCTTCGGCCATTCATCCAATCTAAAGAGACCATATCATTGACTGTAGGTGAGATTGCCGCCGCTTGATTTGTAAGTTGAGGAATAATTGCTTCTTCAATTTCTTTTCGGAGCGTTTGATCTTCTATCATCTCTAGGGGCCAGTTAATCACCTTTTTAAACCATGCATATACATCACCAAAAGCCGATTGGCCAGCCTCCAAACCAAGCATTCCTGGCAGAACAGATCCATAAACCTGACCGCAGATACCTCTGACCAAAATATTTTTTTCGAGTTTTGGAGTCACCATGATATCACATGTTGATGTGCCAATTACTTTACTCAAATAACCTGGTTCAATTTCACCACCTACAGCACCCATATGGGCATCGTATGCTCCAACGGCGACTACCAGAGCTGGTGGAAGCCCAAATTGATCAGCCCAAAAGGGACTTAACGAACCTGCTGAAACCTCTGATGAAAAGACATTTTCGAGTAAATTATACTTGAAATTAAGTAATACTGGATCTAACCCAGATAGAAAATCAACAGGTACACCATTGTAATCTTTATGCCAAAGTGCTTTATGGCCTGCAGCACAAACACTTCTCTTCAATTGCCTTACATCTCCGCCTCCCGTAATAAGAAAGGGAATCCAATCACAATGTTCCAACCATGTATAAGCAGCTAATCTTACTTTTCTGTCTATCCTACAGGTATGTAATATTTTGGCCCAATACCACTCTGAAGAGTAGATACCTCCAACATATTGTAAATAATCATTTTCGGATTTCTCATTCGCATTATTAATTTCCTCAGCTTCTTCAGTGGCAGTATGATCTTTCCAGAGATGAAACATAGCATTAGGATTTTCTTCAAATTCTGGTAACATAGCTAAGGGAATACCTGCTGCATTTACTGGACAAGGCGTAGATCCAGTTGTATCAACTCCTATTCCAATTACATTTAACCTTACATAGTCTTCAGCGCTGTTCAAGGCCTGATTAATAGCCTTTTTCATGGCATTTATATAATCCTTCGGATGCTGTCTAAACTGGTTATTAAGAGGATTACAATATTTCTGACTTTTCCATCTCTCATATTCAGCAACAGACATACCCACTTCTTCGCCTGAATCTACATCAACTATCAAAGCTCGTAAACTATCAGTTCCAAAGTCTAAACCTATCGTGTATGGCATTTTTCCTACTATTTTTTTTACTTATTCCAATGTGATCATTGGAAATATTATAAATATCCTTCCACAATTTATGAATACTTTATTCTTAAATCTACAGCAGTTTCTTTCCAAATCTCATAAAATTTAACTGCCGCTTGACGAAATTTATGGTAATCTAATTCGGTTTCAAAAATTTGGACATCGTTCCATAGCATATCTCTATCATGCCCGAGTAATCTTGCCTCAGGCCAGAAAAAAACTTGTCCCCAAATAAGGCGATTATTAGTATTGATACCTAGATTTTCATCGCTTCCATCCCCATTTATCTTTATATATTGATTATTACTTAAGGCCTCTTTTGTTGCACATGCTAAGTTAGATTTTATCCATTCCGACCTTTCCGCCATCGCAACATAGCCAACATTATTCTGTTCTCTTTGATGAGCCCACGATAAACATACTTCAGGAGGTGTCATACCTGTTTCTCCAGCCACTTGCTGAATAATTGGATGTAACATATCTACTTGATGTTCAGCAAATCTATCTCGACCTGGTCTTCGAGGAGAACCCAATGACATATAGCCAGACGGTACCACTTTTTCAGAAATTAAATATTTTACAAAATCTTGTTGTTGAAATAATGGATGAAGCTCCATTTGGTTATAAGAAGGACGGTTGAAGTGATCAGTGTCTCTCAACAACAACTCCATGGTCTTTTGAGTCTGATTTGAAGTTCCGATATTCTTCACTTTACCGCTTTTCTTCAGTTCTGTCATCTTCTCCCAAACTTTCATGAAATCCTCATGAATATAAGGCACTGCATGCGCATTGACCGCATCCCCTGCCGAACCCGGTTCGTGATAATTTGGCCATGGCCAGTGTACGAGGTACATATCTAGATACTCCAAACCAAGATCTTTTAAAGTTTGCTCCAAGGCCGGAATGACCTCTTCAGGCTTCATATTCTTATTCCATAACTTCGAGAGTACAAAAAGTTCTTCTCTTATTACCAAACTACTCTCTATTGCTTTTGAGATCGCTCGCCCCACAACTTCCTCATTTTGATAGGCAGTTGCACAATCAAGATGTCTATATCCCAAACGGATGGCCTCTATAATAATATCTTCCATTGCAGCCTCAAGATCTGGGTTATCTGAATGAAAGGTACCCATAGCAGCCTGTGGCATTAATGTACCATCTGACAGCTTTAACTGAGTAACCATCGCTGGATCAATTGACTCCACATTTTTATTTATTAAATCCATATAAATAATCTTTAAATAATTTTCAGTTGTAATCGGGCATAGCACCGACCGAGGCACATACAAATCCTGATATTTCAACCGCTTTTCGATGCAGTTCTTCAAGGGATTGCTCCTTAGAGAATCCTACCATCATCGCGGCGGTGAATGAATCTCCAGCACCAATTGTATCTTTTACTTGAACCATAAGTGTTTCCAACTCGCTTTTCTCCGTGGGAGTTACTAGTAAACTACCTTCATCCCCCCTTGTGAACGCCACAAGCTTAAGGTGGTATTTTTTAATCAGCTCTTTGATCTGCCCTACATCATCTGGAGATGATAGCTTTAATAATTCACTTACAATCGGTAATTCGTCTTCATTGAGCTTCAATACATTACATAACTTCAGTGAATTCTCAATGATCTCTTTCCCGAAGTAAGATTGGCGAAGATTGATATCAAAAACAATCAACGCGTCAGCCTTACAACTTTTTAAAATTTTCTCAATTGTTTGGCGTGTAATGACACTTCGTTGAGCCAAACTCCCAAAACAAATGATATCTGCTTCAGCTACCAATTTTGCTATTTTTTGATTGAATTTTATATAATCCCAGGCCACATTTTCATGAATACGATACTCTGGGATACCTCCTCGATTGAGCGTTACATCCACTTTACTGGTAGGCCTGTCATTGACTTGAATCAAACCTGTAAAGATTTTTTTTTCCTTGAGCACATCCATGATTTCCATGCCCAAATTATCATCTCCAACAGCACTAATTACCATTCCATTAGCGCCTTGTTGCTGTGCGTGATAGACAAAATTACATGGCGCTCCTCCCAACTTTTTCTCACTTGGGAGTATATCCCATAATAGTTCGCCAATACCAATTACGTTTTTCATACTTTGTAATTTCTAAAACTATAGGTCAATGATTACTTTCATAATTTTATCGCCATGTTCCTCGATGTATTTGTAGGCCTCTGGGAACTCCTCAAATGGAAAATGTTTTGATATCAGTGGATCTAATTTAATTTGTCCACTGGTAATCATATCGACCGCATCTAGGTAATCTTCATGTCTGTACATCATAGAGCCAAAAACATTAAGTTCATGCTCACCTAAGTAAAACATATTAACTGTTGGGTTTTTTGAATAAACACCAAGAATTACTATATCCCCCCCTTTTTCTACATTAGCCATCAAGGCGTCTAGAGAAGGCTGTACCCCTGCCGCTTCCAATCCAATTTGAAATCCATCATTTCGAAAAAAATTAGTCACACCTGCTGCAAAAGGTGTCTTAGCTACATTTAATGTACCATCAATTCCACATTGTTTTGCAATTTCTAGCCTATGATCGCTTATATCTGTAATCAGTACTTTTTTTGCTCCCCGTACTTTGGCAAATTGAGCGACAAGATTACCTATCGTTCCGGCACCGGATACAACCACATTTTTGCCTTCAATTCCAGAAGTTCTACTCGTTGAGTGCGCTCCCACTGCTGCAGGTTCTACCATGGCTCCTTGATCAAGTGTAAGAGCATCTGGCAAGACCACCAATCGATCCTCAGGCACCATAAAAAAATCTTGAGCGGTACCCGGTGCCTGAAAGCCTTGAACCTTCAATTTTTGGCAGGCATTGTATTGGCCCTTAATACAAGGGCCACACGATCCACAAACCAACTGTGGCCTTGCAGTAGCTTTCTGCCCTGGCTTTGCCTTAGTTACAGCTTCCCCAACAGCTTCAATAATAGCCGAATATTCGTGTCCTTGCACTACTGGGTAAGGAGTAGCAGGGTGTTCACCATGAAATACGTGAATATCACTGCCACATACCCCTATTTTTTGGATTTTTAATAATACTTCATTGGGAGCTAATTTTCTAGGAGCGGCTACATCATTGAACTCAATGATGCCTGGCTTTGTCATTATTGCTTGTCTCATATTTTTTATTTTAATACTATCATTATTTTTTCTCCTCTAGTAGTATTATCCAAATATGAGATATAGGACTACCATAAAACACATCAGTACACCTGCCATAATCCTAACGTCATTCCAACGAAGTATTCTATCCTTAAATATTTCCTTTGGACCATCCCAAGTTAATTTAACAATTTGATCCTGATTAGGTGCAGGCGTTAAATAACTTATTACGATAAAGAAAATGCAACACAGACAAAAAACCCACCAACTACGCATCAAGAAGTGTATTCCCAATCCATTGGTGATATATTTGGCACCACTGATCGACTCAAAGTCAAGAATAAAAAGACTCACTCCTAGAAGAAACCCAGATATTAGTGTGTAAAAAGCCGCCTCCTTTGTTCCCCGCCTCCAAAAAATTCCAAGTAGAAAAACTGTAGATATCGGTGGAGCTATCGCGGCCGCCAAATCGTTGATAGCTTGGAAAATACTATCGAATTTTCCGCCTTGAGTAGACCACAAAATAGCTAGTACCATGACCACCACAGCTGTATATCTTCCTACTTTTACCATCCGCTCATCAGAAACATCAGGTCTCAGTCTTTGGAGAATGTCGACCGCCACTAAAGATGAACAACTATTCAATGCGGCAGCGATGGTACTCATTAGAGCAGCTAACAAGGCTGCAGCAAAAATTCCTTTCAGACCTACCGGAAGTAATTCGTTGATAAGAACTGGTAAGGTATCGTTAGGAATTAATATTTGATCCTTGAATAAAATATAGGCCAAAGTACCAGGTAGAATAATAATAAATGCCGGTAATATTTTTAAAACTCCTGCAAACAATGGCCCTATTTGTGCATCTCTCTCTGTTCGTGCACCAAGGACTCGTTGGACAATGGTTTGATCTGTACACCAATACCAGATACCCAAAACAGGATATCCTAAGAAAAATGCGTACCAGGTATATCCTTCACTTCTACCTATATCTGAGTCTGCTGAAAGTAGCATCTTGAATTGATCTGGTTTAAGTGCCATTTTTAATTCTTCGATACTAGATATCCCAGTATCATAGACGGCCATAATGGCCAAGGCAGTTAAAATACATGACCCCGAAATCAAAATACCGGCTTGAACATTTTCAGTTACTACAACTGCCTTGAGTCCACCCGCGACTGTATAAATGGTCGTGATAACAGATATAACCAAAATAGAAACATAGACATTAAGTCCAAAAAAGTTTTGAAAAACGATTGCTCCTGCATACAAACTTATCCCAATATGGATAAATAAGGCTCCTATTATACCCATAAAAGCCAGGAATGTCCTTGATCTAGAATCATACCTTTTTTCCAAAAACTCTGGAAGGGTTGATATTTTAGTTCGGAAATAGAACGGAGCAAAAATGAGCGCAAGCAGAATCAATGTAAATGAGGCCATCCATTCCCAGTTTCCTGCGACTAAACCCAGTCGATAACCATCAGCAGCTAATCCTGTAAGATGGATAGTAGAGATATTTGAAGCAAACAAAGCGGCCCCAATAGACATCCAACCCAGACCTCGACCCGCGAGGAAATAATTTTCACTATTCATTTTCTGGCTTCTCGTAGACATTACACCAATGACCACAATACCTATTAAATACACTAAGACAATGCCTAGATCTATTGGCGCGATATTCAATTTCATTTCATTGTTAATTTTATAGACGCTCGGACTATTTTATAAAATGAATTTAATTTGAGATTAAAATTGTCATCATTTTTATATTCATCCACCACAAATTAATAACTAATCAACTCTACTTTAATTTTCTCATCAACCTATTTGCATTGGTAGCAAGAGATTTAAAATTGCTAACAGATTTAATCTTAAATATTTCTAAACTGAAATCGTTTTTTTATAGATATTCCTAAATGCATAACAATCAATCTATATTAGGTGAAAATAGAATCAGTATTTTACTTTTTTAAACACTGATAATTGATTGAGGTAGACATAAGAAATGATATAATTACTTTGCCGATTATCATGTCAATAATGCAGATAGAGTTAAATAATTAAAACACATTAAAAAAACTCAAAATAATCTTAGATTCAACTATTGAATTTTCCATTTCTTAATTAAAAAATAGGATTATCATGCTTATTTAATATTATCGTATCGGATAAAAAATTAGTTCGAATGGATAAAAAAAAGGGCAAGCAGTTAGCTTTATTTATATAGGATGAAGAAGAAAAAAAACCTAAACAGTTACTCTAGCTTACCCCCAAGTCTAATTTGACTTTACATTAATTTTTATCTACTCAACACTTAGAAAATATTTCCTTTTCTAACATAATCATTATTCCTTACCCACACTTATATCATCAAAATACAAGACACTTCCCTCTGCATCAGGTAACAAAGCACCAGCTGCGTCCGTCAATCCAACAATTAAATAAAAGCCGGCGAAAAGTTCGAGATCAGTTGTATTGGGATCTGAATCTGCCAAAGTACTTGACTTACTCAAATCTATCTCTACTTCGGTCATATCTTCGGCACCCAGAGTCATTATAAAATCATCTCCTGCAAATAACTGGCCTTCTCCTCCTTCAGAGTCAAAGAAATAAACACTAAAAATACTACCAGCTGGTAATTGATATTTAAATCTCAATAAATTATTTGAGGATAAGTCCATTGGAGTCTCAAATTCAAAACCTATGGCCGCTTCCAGCACCTGAGACCAAACCCATTTCAATTTACTATCCTCTATAGTTACTGTACCTCCATTTTCTGGATCATTAGCATCAGGCTGTGGCCATTCGGCAAAAACTCCATCATATGCTATTTCTTCTACTATTTCATCGTTACTATAATTGAATGATTCAACAAAACTTGGTGCTCCAACCGCTATATTGTCAAAATACAAGACACTCCCCTCTGCATCAGGCAACAAAGCACCAGCTGCGTCAGTCAAACCAGCAATTAAGTAAAAGCCTGCGAACAGTTCGAGATCAGTTGTATTGGGATCTGAATCTGCCAAAGTACTTGACTTACTCAAATCTATCTCTACCTCGGTCATTCCTTCAGCACCCAGAGTCAAAATAAAATCATCTCCTGCAAACAACTGACCTTCTCCTCCTTCAGAGTCAAAGAAATAAACACTAAAAATAGTGCCCGCTGGTAATTGATATTTAAATCTCAACAAATTATTTGAGGATAAGTCCATTGGGGTCTCAAATTCAAAACCTATAGCCGCTTCCAGAACCTGAGACCAAACCCATTTCAGTTTACCATCTTCTATGCTCACCGTACCCCCGCTTTCAGGATCATTGGCATCAGGCTGTGGCCATTCGGCAAAAACACCATCATATGATAAATCCTCAACTACTTGATTATTACTGTAATTGAACGATTCAACAAAGCTTGGTGCTCCTGAAACTTCTATCGTTGGTTCTAATTGAGAAACCGAGCAACCATTTGCATCTACACTTTCACCCGAAGGAGTATCTGGACATGTATCGTCTGCATCAGCTACGCCATCGGCATCGGCATCGATTATTTCTTCTTCTTCTTCTTCCTCTTCAACTTGCGTCTGATCATCAACGACAACAGCCGGTTCATCATCATCACTACAACTAACAAAAATTGTCAAAGTGGACAGGGTAATAATTAGAATAATATTTTTTAATTTTTTCATTATTTGACGGTTTTGAGGTTTAAGTAAGGAACAAAAATATGAGCTCAATTATATCTTAAGGTCATTATATCCGTCAAAAAGGTTCATTAAGTTTAAAAAATACTCTTAACAAATTAAGTATTCATTTTAACCCTTATTTTGAACTTCTGTGATAGGTTTTTACTCATCAAATTAAGTTAACAGTCTGGGGATTAGAAGATAACTAATCACAATGATGAGTAACTATTTCTTTAAATTTATCAATTTTTATTGCATTTTGGAGCGTATCCGTAATAACTAAAGAAACTCCCCAATCCAAAGTTCCTTGTCCGACTTGCATCAATACTTTATTCCATCCTTTAGCCAACTCTACTTTTAAAATATCCTGACCCTGCACATGAACACGACTTAAATTATTTTGATAAACTAAATTATTATTTAACCATAGTTTTGTTTTTCCATCTGAACCTACTTCAAAAAAAACAACTCGATCTCTAGGCATCCATATCTCAGTCCTTAGATAGGCATGACTATTAACAACCTCAAATTTTGACAATAAGTCGATTCCATCATAGCTTATATTTTGCCAATCAATAGGCATTTTACTCCAACAAAAGTCATTTGAATCTAATTCCAAAAAATTAGTTTTCTTTTGGATTGATCCTTCTCCAATTGAATCGTTCGAAAAAGGACCCGTAACATACCAGTTAGTAATATGTTCGAAAGGCTTACGTGTTTTTTGAGTGATTTTTCTTAGTTCCTCAGAACTGAATCTAATATCTACGTTTTCATCTAAAATGGGGGTATCCAACCTTTCATCTAAATTAGTTATCACGTGGTTACTCGTTGGAATTAACCATTCTTCTTCACCTTTTGTATTTTTTTTAATTTTACCTCCCATCTTAACTACAGCTATCCTTGCCAAGGATTCGCAGACGGAGAGCAAAGAAGGAAAATCATAACTACTAAATGCAAACTTAGTGGTTTGATCTATTCCGCTTTTATATTTTTTCGGTAAATGATTTATCCCTTTACTAGTTGCTAAGATTCCTGCCGCATTAGAAGGATTACAATCAGAATCTTTTCCACAAAGTATTGATATGGTTATAGTTTGATCCATATCTCCATCACCATATAAAAGCCCTAAAACAACATAGGCACCATTAATTTTTGCATCAATATTAAAATTTTTATCATTATCATTGCAGCTAAATTTTCTATATTTTTTATTCAAATTATATTTACTTTCTATTAATTGCCAAGCTTTTTTCCAATCATCCGGAAACTTCTCATGCCATTTAATTACATCATTAATTGCTTCTGCGTATTGGCTTTTAGGAGGAATATTCAATAACCCATTTTGAATAATTTTATGAATATCACTTTCAAAAAAAGCGGCAGCATACATAGATCCAATGAAGATGCCTCCATTCAATCCATCACCGTAATTCATTATACGACCAAATTTTTGTCCTAAATCATATACCATTTTTGGCAACCCAGGAGCTATAAGACCTGAAAAATCAGCCTCAATTTGATAATCAATATCATCAAAATGCTTATTAAAATTTGGATGACCAGAATAAGGAGGTACTATGCCCAATCGCAAATTCTCACGACCTGATCTATTGGCATGCCATAACTGATATTTGGTATTGGCGAAATCAATACCTGCTTGCCGATTTGAAACATCAAATCCATACTTTTCGAGTGTCCTTAAAAAAGTCATTTCTACATAAATATCATCTTGAAAATGCTGATTAATCATACTTTGCTCCCATTTAGGTAACTGGTGTTCCGGAATGGTCGACGAATTATACTTAAACTCGGTAGGTGCTCCCCATCCAACACCCGCCATTTGACCGAGCCAACCTGCCATCATTCTACTTCTATAATCTTCTAGAGTGATTTTTCTAAACTCTTGATTAGGACTCTGACAAGCTAAAGAAAATGAAAGAAGGAAGCCTATGATAAGATATTTAACCATCTATTTAAATATTAAGATTTTCTACTTAAATCAAGATTATAAAAATCAAAATTCATCCCGTTTTAATAGCTCTAATTATTACTTAATTAATAATTAGTTTACCATTATACTGCGGAGTTAATGTTTAAACACCTTTTTCTAAATACCATCGATCACCAGCCCCGGAAACTAAAATAACATTTCCATAGGCTGTAAAATCTCCGGTTCTAATCACCACTTTTACATCTTTGGACTTAATTTTCAAGATGTGGTGTTTGACTAATTCTACCTCCACATTTGGTCCGAAAGAGTTTTTTATGCCATTAAATAATGTAGGACTTATATTCTTCGTTTCATGGGCTATGATCATTTTTTCCACAGAATAATAATCTTTTAAAACTGCAAGTACCTGCAGTACCGTCGGTACATTTATACTTAGGGATAGATCGATCACATCCAAATCTTTATGAATAGCAAATCCTGCATCGACAACCATAAGCAAATCTTGATGGCCTTGTTGAGAAATAAATCGAGCTAACTCTCTATTTAATAATCCTACCTCTTTCACACCTCCCTTTTTTTAAAAAACTGTCTATCCAAATTGGTATTAGCATATATTTAAATAGGCTTAATAGAAATATCAAATGATTTATTGCTTGACTTTTCTATCCAAATAAGTAATTTAAGTGATCCATCTATATCACTGACGATCCCTTGTTTGGTACTTACAGGATTTCCATCGATTAACATTGATGCTTTTGCTTTCATATTCCAATGTTTGATGGCCACACAAAAATTTTCTATGGGTTTATCATCGCTAGCTAGTAAAGTAAATGACAAATTATCTGCTTCTTTTTCTAAAACATATGCGCGTTCTTCTTTATTATAATTCCCCGTAGCACCTTTTAAATTATGCATCATGGTCGGTGTCAACCAAGATTTAGCCAATGGAATAATATCTAACGGTTGCTTCTTCATCATCCCTTCTAGAAGAATCTTCTTTTGAAAAGGCCGATTACCAAATTGTTGATCATGATCTGCCCAATAGATATGGGATAATGAACTATGACTCGTTCTATCAGGAAAACTCGCATATCTCCCGTCAGATGGCATCTGTGCAACTGGCCAATGATTCCATGTGGGGAAAATAGCATAATCTGTGATCTCTCCACCATAGACGTTTGACCAAATAATATCATCGGTAATGGTTACAGGATCATAATCTCCCTTATAATTGATATGATGAATATTAGCTCGCTCAGGACTATCGATACCATCTGGAGGTAAGGGGTTCCAGTCATAAGTTTTAAAAGCACCATCAGTTACTCTAATTAGGGTAAAGGTTGAATCTCTTTCAATCAGATCATTTGGATGCTGATCAGGGCCAAATATTGCCATAGATTCTTGCCATTCATGAATCCGTTCGCCGCTTGTCCATAGCTGTTCCACCTTAGAAGCGACACCGTCGGGATAAATGTAATAATACCAATCAGCCACATCGTACCATCCACTTTCTTCAACGTAGTTAGCCTTGAATTTATTGACATCTACTAGAGGAAATCTATAATGAACTACTGCTCTGGCAGGCGTATTTTCAAGTATCCTGACATGATTATAAAGCACTTGTTTGTCTGACATAGGCTCCTGACATCCTTCTCCTCCGGAGGTGCTCCAAGTCTCATTGAATTCATTACTATACCAGAAGTTTTGGTCATTCACCATCATAGGGATATAACTGACACCCTTCCAAAAAACAAACTTACTTGGATTGTTATCAAACTCTACAACAATATCAGAATGCTCGCTAAACCTCCACATATTGTCCCAATTATCATAAAATTTTAGATTAGAATAATAAGCACCAAAGGTTTTTCTGTTTTCTCCTGAAGGTAGTATTCTGGCCTGAAGGTCCGCTATACCCTTTCCATCATACTGCTTAAATGTTTTTGTAATTTGTTTTGGAGAAAGTGCAATATCATAAATTTTTATCTCGTCGATCAATCCATCAAATGAATAGGTACCAGGAAACGTATTCTCACGAACAGGATCTATGGGCCTTCGCTCTTTTCCTCTACCAATTTGAATATCATTCATAGATAGCTCTATTGGAGATTTTGAAATCTTTAATTGATCTGTTTTTTCTCCATCAATATATATATTCATATTGCCAGTCATCTGATCATAAGTCGCTGCCAGATGATACCATTTCTTCCTTTCCAGGGATACAACGGACGTAAGCTCCTCCCAAGCACCGCCAACTCTAATTTTGAATCCCGGATGACCATGCCCATCAATTCCAAAGAAATATCCTCTATCGTCTTCTTTTTGATATTTCACAATAAAGTCAATCTCATCAAAATCAATTTCCTGCATCACCTCAGTATCTCCCTCTTGATTATTGGGATCTCCTCCTACTAATCCTACCGAAAGATCTCCTTCATTTTTTACTGCGTCTGTAATGTCGTAATTTCCTCGAAATAATCTTACAGTTTCAGGTACATCGTCAGCTTGCTGTATGATAGGACACCAATTCCATGGATAAGCACCAATACTAATCCATCCTTCAATAGTGATCGCATTTCTGGGTTTCGGCCCTTTTTCATGGGGTATTTTTACCGTTGTTTTGTAGCCATCAAATTGTAAGGCTGTTCCCGAAATACCTTTTTTCCAAACAGTTTTATCTCCCGTTATTTCGGCTTTACCATTTCCGAACATTTCATAGGTATAATCTCCCTCAGATTCGTCAAACTTGAACCATGCCTTGGGATCAAGAACAGTATTTGATACCGTAGCCACACCCTGAGTTTTACTCACAGTTTTGGAACGTTGGGATTCAACGAGAGATTCAATTTTAATTCCTGCTGGATGAAGATAAAAATATTGAGTAACCTTATTCTTGGGGTCTCTCCAAGCATCAATTTTATCAGTACCTTGCTTTATAGTTCGTATCACCTTCCCATCGAAGGCAATTGTAAAATACTCATCAACAAAATTGGTTGCTGTTACCCCTGCATGTGGATTACTCCCACTAAACTTCGGTAAGTACCTCCAATGTATAACCGCAGTTTCATCCGTAATACTAATCAACTTGACATGAGAATAAGTGTTGACACGATCCGGCATATTGACTGAACCGTTGCCACTTCTTTTTATGATTTCATCCACATAAAATCGCTCTCCATCAGCATTTACCCAATAAGGCAGATAACTAGAACCCCTCCAAAAAACAAACTGTCCATTTTGAGTTCCTACGTTTATAATAATGTCAGCATAATCACCAGTCCTGTCAAAAGTTTCCCAGTCTGCACCAGTATTTATTTTGGTATAATATGCACTAAAGTTAGGAACAGACTCAATCTCCTGAGCAAAAATTCTCAAAGAGATCAGAGAGCAAATAAAAATTGAAATCGAAATGTTTTTTAATTGACGCATATTTTTGTTTTTGTGAGCTTAAATTCTTCTAATTTGAAATATTGGATAAATAGTTGGTATTGGATGCCTTTGCAATAATTTCAATACTCGAGCTTTCAAGATTTTCAGAGCTTACAGAAATCTTTATTCTTCCTTCATTATTGCTTGATTTTATAATGAGTAGACACAAACCATGGAAGGCAGAACGCTCATTTTTTTGATAACTCTCCAAGGAAGTAGGATCTCCATTACCTACACTTAACAAAGTCCCTTCGCCTTCAATATCGAATCGAACTAGATTGGAAGCGTCAGGGCATAGATTTCCCTCCTTGTCGGTGATTTTAACTGTAATGAATGATAGATCATCTCCGTTAGCACTTATCTCAGTTCGATCAGGAACTAGTGAGATGTTACTTGGTATTCCAGCTGTTTTGATTTCTTTCTCACACAGAATGTTGCCGCTCAGATCGTATCCAATTGCCTTTATGCTCCCTGGTTGATAGGTGATCTCTTCCCATTTATGTCGATATGTATTTTCTGTTTTTTCTTTTTTACCTTTTGATTCACCATTTACAAAAAGTTCTACTACCGCACAATTAGAATAAATATAAACGGGAGTAACTTCACCCTCTCTACCATTCCAGTTCCAGTGAGGAAGCAGATGAACCATAGGTTTTTCCGACCACTGACTTTGATAAAGATAAAATCGATCTTTTTTGAATCCACACATATCTACGATACCAAAATAAGAACTGTGAGCCGGATAATTTCCTACCTCATAAGGATCAGGCTCTCCATGATAGTCAAACCCAGACCAAACAAATTGACCCGCAATCCAAGGTGACTTCTGAAGTTCAAATTCTACATCTGGAATTGCGCCAAAACCCGTATTAATAAGGTCATATGAAGAGATCTGTTTAGATGGGTGATTGTATCCTTTGTAAATCTCCTCTACAGGAAAATGATATTCTCCTCGTGAACTCAGAGTTGCTGAAGTTTCTGTAGATAGCAATGGCAAATTTGGGAACTGCTTATGAATAGTATCATAGCGATCCTGCCAATAGTTCATTCCAAAAACATCAAAATAGTTTTTTAATTCATCATCAAAAATAGTAGAAAGATGAATACCGGCATTTACAGGTCTCGAAGAGTCCATCTCTCTACAAATATCTGAGAGTCTTTTAGCATTTTTTTTGGCCTTCTCTGAGTCGAGATTAGGAATTTCATTACCAATACTCCACATAATTATTGAGGGATGATTTCGATCTCTTTTGATTAATGCCCTCGTATCTTTTCCCGACCATTCATTAAACCAAATATTATAGCTATTTTCAACCTCATTTTTTGCCTCGGACCATTCATCGAATGTTTCATCAATTACCATTATCCCCATTTGATCACACAGGGTTAATTGTTCGGGGGATGGAGGGTTATGTGCCGTGCGAATCGCATTAACTCCCATCTCCTTCATAATCTCTAGTTGCCGCTGAGTTGCCCTTATATTAACCGCTGTACCTAAAGGTCCCAAATCATGATGTAAATTGACACCTTGCAGTTTAACATGTTCGCCATTAAGAAAGAACCCTTTGTCAGGATCAAAACTGAAATATCTTACTCCAAAAGGTGTATGGTAAGTATCGATCAACCTTCCATCATGATATACCTCAGAGATTGCTTCATACATTTCAGGAGACCTTATGTCCCATAATTTAGGATTTTTAATGTTTAATTGATGTGATAATTCAATTTCTTCTTTAGATGGGATTTTATTATTTTTAGATTTATTTGTAGCTATAATTAACCCTTCTGAATCTATAATTGATGTTTTGAGCTCAATATTGACATCTTCATCTTTAGTATTTTTAATCTTTGTTTTCACCATTACCGTAGCAGCTTTTTCTGTGACCTTTGGAGTAGTAATAAAGGTACCCCAATGATCTACGTGCACTGGGTCAGTTTCAGTCAACCATACGTTTCTATATATTCCCGAGCCTGGATACCATCGCGAAGAATGATCTTGATTCTCCACACTTACGGCAATTAAATTTTTGCTCCCCCTTTTGATTTTATCGGTAATATCTAATGCAAATGAAGTATAACCATAAGGCCAACCTCCAATGTATTCACCATTCAACCAGACTTTTGAATTGCGCATAATTCCGTCAAATTCTATAGACATATTTTTGGTGTCGGATGATACAAAAAACGATTTTCGATACCATCCCCTTCCCGGATATGGAAGATACCCTCCCTTGTAACTCACCTCTTTAGTAAATGGTCCCTCAATAGCCCAATCATGAGGTAAGTCAAGTTCTCTCCATTGGCTATCATCAACATCAATTAAATGAGCTTTTTCATTAGCCTCTTGCGAAAATTTCCAGTTGGAATTAAAACTTGTTCTAGATCTATGGTTGATTGATTCCTTATTATCACACCCTTGAAGTAAGGAAATAATTAGGGAAACTATAATAACATGACAAAATTTAATCTCTTTCATTATTTCTCAATTAATATTTATTTGAATGCATTACTATATAACTACTCAAAGCAGATTTACTAAAATTAGTCATCTAACTTTTTGATCGTAAATTCATTTGTCGTTGAGGATTCCATTTCAACCCAGATAATTAAATCGGTATTTTCTAACCCATCTCTAAACCCATACCTGAAAGATTTTCCTCGCTTAAGATTTTTTCCATTGACATTTAAACTGATCTCCGAATGATCCCAATTAGAAATAACAAAAGCAGGGTTTTGTAAAGGAGATTTAGTACTAGCCATAAGGTCAAATGATAACTCTTGAACTGACTTAAACATTACCAAATGGTATGCTTTTTCCGTTTGATCATATTTAGCTTCTTCGATAAATTTATTTTTACCCACTATTAGAGGTGCATTGATCCAACTATTAGCAATATTTATTAAGTCGGAAGTTTCCTTATTGGTCATACCTATCAGCATCAGTTTCATTACAGATTTATCAGTCATCTCATAGGCATTCCAATGCCAGTGTGAAAGAGAAGAATGTGCTGGACGATCTGAAAAGTATGCATATCTCCCATCTGTTGGTTTTGTAGATACAGGCCAATGATTCCACCAAGGAAATACAGATATCACTCTTCTGATTTCACCAGCATAAATATCATATTTGGGTTCATCTATCGGACGAATGATAGAAAACGGCTGGTATTCAGATTTCGTATTTATTCTCTTTATGTTGGCATTTTTTGGCTCTCCAGGCATAAAGGGAGGTACCTCATTCTCCCATGAAAAAGTCTCAATTTCACCCGTCATGTTTGCCATCGTAAGTGCCCCATATTCTAGAACATCTTCAGGACTTTGACCCGGACTAAGGACCACAATGTCTTCTTGCCACTCATGAGCTGCCCTGGGCGCATTGGAATATAAAATATTTTTGCGAATACCTGTCATATCCGGGTACATATAATAAGTCTCTTCTACCCAATCACCCCAACCAGTATCAGGATCTTCAAAAGCAAATTTATTCCAGTTATCAACAAGACCATATCTCCATAGTATTACCGCTCTGGCATCACTGTTTTCAATTATTTTTACATAAGAATAAGTATTCCGTTTATCAGACATAGGCTCGCAGCTCCCGTGCTCATTCCAACCCTCATCGAACGCATTATTGAACCAAATATCATTTTCACTGACAAAATTTGGAATATAGTTGGCTCCACGCCAGAAAACGAACTTGCAAGGAGAATGATCAAATCGAATAACTACATCTGAATTGTCTCCTGCATGCCAAGGAGCATCCCATGCAGGGTAATATTTCAACGTGGTACTTATAGCTCCAAATTTGGCATGTCGATTTGATCCACTCGGGAGGGATCTATCAGGTAAGTCAACGATGGCACCCTCTTTGCCCAGTTTATAATGGGTTAAAATAGTAGTTGAAGACAATGAACTCTCATATATTTTGATTTCATCAATTAATCCGTCGTAGTAGGCATAAAAATCTTTTGTCCCATAAGGTCTCATTGTCCCATAAGGTTTTGATTTACTTCTGCTTCTTCCAATCAGCAAGGAAAGATTGGATATTGACTCGTCCATCATGACACCTACTGCAGGTCTAAATGGGGCACTAACCGATTTTGAGGATACTAATTCACCATTTTGATATATTTTCAAACCTTCATTTTTAGAGTAAACAGCTGCCACATAATACCATTTTTTTAAAGAGAGCGTTTCAGGAGCTGTAATCTCTTCCGTCTGACCATCAGTAGCCACTCTAAAAGATAATCGACCTAATGCATCAATATTGAATGAGTATCCATTTTGATAACCCATATTAACATCAATCTTATTATCAACCAATGGACATAAATGGGTAGGATAAGCACCTAAGGCAATCCAGGCCTCAATACTAAAATCCCCAGAAAATATAGGTACACGATCATCAGTCACCTTGATGTAAGAACTCAATCCATCCAATAATAATGACTTACCAATCACACCCGGTACACTCTTGGAATACTTCCCAAGAATCTCACTTTTTTCACCACTGACTTGATCATAAATACTCACAATTTTTTCTTTGGGTAAATATGTTTGTCCACGAACCATTTCAACCTCAATTTGTTCATTGTTAACTGTATCAAGTGACAACCAAAAAATAGGCTTTTCTTGAGATTTGGCAAAAAAACAAAAAAGCAACAAGGGGAATAATATTCTTTTTTTCACAAAATATATGATTTAAAATCTTATTAGTTTGATCGATTAGTAACTACTTTGCTAAATTTTGCTTGAATTCTTTTTGCTGAATCCATAGTCAATTTGACTGGGTTTTTTGATCCTGATAAATCACCACTCCAACTTGAAAATTCATATCCTTCATCTGGATAGGCAGTAATAATTATTTCAGATTGCTGACGATAATATCTTTTAGAAGGGTTAATGTATCCTTGACCTTGTGAGGATGTCGTTAATTCAAAAATTTCCTTAGATTCTGCTATTGGCTCTGATAATTTCAAATATTCTGTATTCCCAGCATCTACAAAAATCATGTACGCTCCATCAAGCGTATTTTCAATGTATTCTCCTGCCTTTTCTCCTTCAATATCTCTAGATGTAAAATCCCAAACAAAATTTCCCAAACTATCGGTTTTGATAGCTAAAATTCGCCAAGAATCCCAATAAGAGGAACCTTCAAAAAAACCAGGTTCTATTCCAGTACCGCATGACATAATGTATCCTCCGTCTGAAGTTGATCTGACACCATAACATTCATCGAATATTTTCCTCGGATCTCCATTTAGTGGTTCACCAAACCTTTTTTCCCATACCATCAATCCATTTTTATCTACCTTGATTAAATAAGCATCCCAGCCAACTGAAGGTGGAGAGCTTGTATGACCCGTCATGATATATCCACCATCCAAAGTCAAGTCCATATCGTAACAGTGCTCATCTTTATCCCCTCCATATGCATAAACCCATAGAATTTGCCCTGCTGTATCTGTTTTTAAAAGACAGAAATCCATGTTAGTATTTCCTTCTTTAAATACTGTGGAACTAATAATATAACCCCCATTAAACTTATCCTCTAGAATTCTCATTCCGGAAGGTATTTTTATGCCATTATCTTTATCAATGAGTTTTTTCATCCATAATAATTCGCCGATAGAATCCGTTTTCATAATGATAGCTTCACTCTCCATTGATAAAAACCCATTCTCTTGAGCTCCATTAACATATCCTGTCATAATTATATCCCCATTATTAACTTCCTCTACCCCCTCTATGGCCCCAAATCCGTCATTAGGATAGTGCTTAATCCAAATTAAATTACCAGACGTAGCATTAAGCTTTAATAATACCCTTTCCTGAAATTTATATTTACCATGAAAACCCCCGATCAACAAATGTCCTTGAGTCGTTTCCTCAATGCTTGTAGCCCCATATTCATCAAATTTTCCACCTATTCTAGAAACCCATTTTGTTTTACCTTCACCACCTATCTTTATGACAATTAATTGGTTTCCTGTAACACCAGCAGAGACAAATTCACCTTGAGTGGTTGCAAGACCACATTTTGGGAAATCCTCTCGACTACCTTGAATTTGATCGTGCCCTACGATCCATTCGACCTGAGATGTTTGAGCTTGAATCAATGGACACTTAAGGAGTCCTAAAAGTATAAAAACAGCAATGTATATACGATCAAATGAAAATTTGAAAAAAGAATAATTCACTTAGTTTGTTGAGTTGCATGTATGGAAAAGAAATATTTTAAATCAACTACTAATCTCCCTTATTTTATGTGTTAATTAATCGTAAATTAATATCCAGGATTTTGAATCAAATTTTTATTCAAATCAAGCTCTGATTGAGGGATTGGCTGGACATCACTTCTGCCATTTACAAATGTTTCAAAATTAGGATCTCGTTCAACATTACTGGCATTATACATCCCCCAACGCTTTAAATCAAAAAATCTGGTTACTTCTCCGGATAGTTCTACGACCCGTTCGTGCTTTAACTGTTCTAAAAATGAATCCTTATCGAGGCTTGGCTTGGCAATACTTAATGGCTCCATATTAGATCTTTGTCTGACTAAATCAACATAAGCATACGCTTCCGACGTTTGACCATTTTCATTTAACGCTTCAGCATATAATAATAAAACGTCCGCATAACGAATCAAAATAAAGTCGGTTCCTCCATCAAATTCGGTCGCGAAATTTTCTATGAATTGTTGCTCAGAGTATTTAAAATAGCCGGTATTGATTTCAGAATTTCTGAACCTCGATTCCCACCAACTGTAAGGTTCACCGATGAAGAGTTGGGTTGAGCCAGGGTGAAAAAGTGTTACATCTAGTCTTGGATCTGGATTTCCATCAATATCAAGTTCAGTAAGAAAAGATTCGTAAACAAATTGAGTAGGCTGGACATCTCCATAAGTACCTAATTTTTCTCTCGGACTGAAACCTTGGTGTCTGGTGGTTCTATTTGACTCGGTCGCAGGACCGTCGTGTAAAAAATTTATGACAAAAATTGCTTCTTTATTGATCCCATTGTTTTCATAAAAATTATCTCCATATGAGGGTAATAATTCATACTCATTCGAGTTTATAATCTCTTTTAAAAGAGGCTCTGCATATTCAAAATTTTTCTGTTGCATATAAACCTTAGCAAGTAAAGCCTGAGCTGCTCCCTTCGTTACTCTCCCATAATCGGCGTCACTATATTCACTTGCTAATTTGAGCTCGAGAATTGCCTCATTCAACAGTTGCTCCATCAGAGTATAAAGTTCTCCATCCTCTGCTCGCTCAGGAAAGTCAGAGGCCTCCTGGATTCGATCTACAAAAGCAATATTTTCTCCATAAACGGCAACTAAATTGTAGTAAGCTAGAGCAACTAAAAATTTGGCTTCAGCTTCAATACTTTTAACATTTTCACCTTCGATAAGTACCGCCCTGTCGATTACTTGATAGGATCTTCCAATCATTGCATAGAAATGGATCCACATCATTTCACTGAGATAAATGTTAGAATTAAAAATTTTAAACCGAAATGGAGCATAATATTCGTTTGTAGATTCTCCTGTACCATCATCAGAGAGCCCCGTCAAAATAACTGGGATATTACCAGCATATAGCCCCCCTAATTGCAGGGCATCATAAGCAGCAATTACTCCTTGAAATAAATCATTTTCAGATTTCCAAAAGGAAGCCTCACTGACTGTATTAGGATTTTCAAGTTCTAATTCGAAGCAAGATGTCACATTCAACAAAAGTGTTATTATAAATATTATCTTAACTTTTTTATAAATCCACATCATTATTTTAATTTAAGTTTATTTAAAAAGTGATATCTAAACCTAACATGAAAGTTCTAACGCTAGGGTACGCTCTAGGGTCCAAACCTGGTGTAAATACACTCCCTCCTTCAAATTCAGGATCAAGTCCTTTATAATTGGTAAATGTTAGTACGTTTTGGCCACTCACATATACACGCAAATTCTCCATCATTTTTTGTGGAATATTTGCTCCTATTTGAAAATTTTTGAGTCTTAAATAAGCTCCATTTTCAAGAAACTTTGTGCTCTCAAGGTTATTTCCGTGCCCCTGAAAAAAATGAGGCCTGGGATCAGTCCCTTGACCATTAATATAAGGATCATAATCGTATGGATAATTTGTAAAATGCCCAAAGTCTTCAGTTGTCATCAAAGAGTAGTAGGTGTTATATACATCTCTACCGGAAATACCTTGAACAAAAATTGAGCAATCAAATATTTTATAAGAGAGATCTATATTAAATCCATAGATTAAGTTAGGAATAGGAGAACCGGTAATTATTCGATCATCATCTCTACTTATTTTTCCATCAGGAACGCCAGTTAAAAAACCATTTTCATTTCTTCCATTAGTATCCTTATATTTAGCATCGCCCACTTGTGGCGTTTCCCCTTGTACTGTAAAATCAGAGGGCAGTCCAGCAATATCTTCAGCTGTATAAATACCTTGGTAATCCAGTAAATAAAATTTTCCAACAGAATACCCCAATCTTGCTGTGGTCTTACTAGAGATATCCGTTCCTACTAATTCCGTAAGGCCGTAATTGAGCTCTGTAATTACATTTGCGGTATGCGAAACATTAGCTGTTATGGCATATTGGAAGATGCCAGCTTGTTTTCGATAGGAAATTGCAGCTTCCCAACCCTTTCTTTGTAACGATACTGCATTGATAGATGGAGAACTTCGAGTTATTGCACCAACGGTTCCTGGCAAGGGAACTTGAGCCAAAATCTTGTTTACTTGACCTTTGTAATAGTCACCAGTAAAAAACAGTTGCCCATTGAGTATCTCCAGATCAATTCCTAAATTTGATTCTCTAAGTTCTTCCCATGAGATATCTGCATTTCTTAACATGTCTGAACGAGTAGCACCAATTACACTTGCGCTTGTTGGACCTAAGTTATAGTTTACCCCAGGATTATAAATATCACTACCTGTAGCTGTCCTATAAATGTTAGTGGTGTATTCATAATCTCCAAGGCTGGCATTCCCCACAATACCATATCCTGCTCTGAGTTTCAGATTGTCAATGAATTGAATATTAAAAAAGTTCTCTTGAGAAAGAGCCCAACCACCTGAAGCAGATGGGAATATACTCCACCTGTTCTCTGGTGCAAATTTCGATGAACCATCATTTCTGAGTGCCATACTGATGAAATATTTTTGATCAAAATTATAATTGAGTCTGCCTAAATAAGATCTTATCACACTTTGCATCTCTGAACCACTTGAAGAAATACTTCCCGTACTGTTGCTTAATTGCCAAAAATTAGTTTCATTATCATATCCTCCAACACTAGTACTGGCTAATAATTTTTCTCTACCCTTTTGCTCAGTTAGTGCACCCACCAATGAAAAATTATGTTTCCCAAAAGATTTTTCATATGAAATTCTGTTTTCAATAAATAAGGCAAAATTTTCATTTCTACTTTCTGTCAATCCTGAAAAATGAACAGTTGACATCCTTATTTGTCCTGCCTCATTGTAACCTTTAAAGTTTGTGAAGGACCCATTTAATCCGATGCTAAGTCGAAAATCAAGTCCTTTCATAATTTGATACTTGACATAAATATCACCTAAAAAACTAGAGTTTTCGGAAAAGTTTTTATAGAGATCCATGACACCCAATGGATTCTCAGACCAAGTTTGCGCCTTTCCAATCTGTCCTATTCCGTATCCACTCATTTGAGCAGTATCATAAATTGGAATTACTGGAAGCATTTCAAAGGCTGCTGAAAAAGGTGAAATTATATCTCCATCCGTATCAGGGTCAATAGCACCTGCAGTACCATTTGTTGTACTGTTTCCGACAGTAAGATGTTGACCTACTGTGATTTTTTTTGATAATTTAAATTCAGAATTTAATCTTGTAGATATTCTATCAAATTGCGGACCTTTGATTACACCTTCTTGGCTAAATTTATTGACTGAAAAATAAACATTACTGTTGTCACCGCCAGCTGAGATGGCCAAATTAGTATTATAAGTAAAGGCTGTATTATCAAAAATTTCATTCTGCCAATCAGTATTAATATTTTCATTAAAATCTTCGTTAGCTCCAGATACTCTGGGAGCCCCTGCATTGTCGTGCGCAGCATTAACTATTTCTGCCCATTCGTAATTATCCTTCAAATTAATTCGTGATGGAATTTTCTGCATCCCAACGGTTGAATTAAAATTAATTTTAGGAGCCCCTTTAACCCCTTTTTTGGTTGTAATAATGATTACCCCATTTGCTGCCCTACTGCCGTAAATAGCTGATGCTGCAGCATCTTTCAATACTTGAATTGAGGCTACATCACTTGGATTGAGATTTGGATTATCACCGGTTAGTATACCGTCGATAACATACAATGGATTGTTTCCACCAAAAAATGATGCTCCTCTGATTTTGATATCTCCGATTGATCCCGGTTTGCCAGATGTCGTAACAGATACTCCTGCTACACGACCTTGTAATTGATCAGTTATTGATGAAGAATAATTTTTTTTCAGTTGATCCGTATCAACTATTGCAACAGCCCCCGTAATATCACTTTTTCGCTGACTCCCGTAACCGATAACAACAATTTCTTGAAGTTCAGTAAGATCTTCGTTCAAAGATGTGTTAATAATGGATTTGGAACCAATGTCAATTTCTTTTTTTTGAAACCCAATGTAAGTGAACTCTAAAACACCTCCTTCTTCTGGGATATTAAGTGTATAATCTCCAACAATATCAGAGATAGTCCCTGAGTTTGTTCCTTTCAAAATTACATTTACCCCAGGCAGTTCATTGCCATCTGCAGAAGTGACTTTTCCTGAAATCATTCTTTGCGAAAATGCTTGATTAAAGAACATCGAAACATTTAACACCAAAAGCAAAATATTCTTCATAATCGAAAAAAATTTTTATAAATTATTTGCATTGACTAATAATTTTTCAAGTGTAACTTCCTGACAAAATTAAATAATAGTAACCTTTGAAGGTTAAAACATCCTTCAAAAACGTATGCTAAAAAATCAATAAGTGATTGATGTGAAATAAAAAAGATTAAACTCCTTTTTCGCTGGATATTGGGATACCGATACTTTGGTAACCAAATATCCAACCATAGGAGGATTCATTTAGATTGATTTATGAATATGAATTTTGACACAATCAACTTGCATTTCTTCTTTCCCATTACAGTTAAATTTAAGTGTTTAATCTGTTTAAAATACGCTCTTATAATTTAATCCTTATTAATTCACTTTTTGCTGACGGTATACAAGCGCTGGCAATTTCAGACACCATCAAAAACTAATAATAGAATAGTTTAGGTAATTAAAGAATAAGTCAATTTATAGAACAATTAAGTTAGTAGTTGGCATATATTCTTTTCATTACTTTCCAAGAGATCTCCCCTTCTAGTGGGATCTGCATGGGGTCACATAATTCTAGCCAAAGTTTGTTTCTAGGTTCAGCCTCCAGCAACTTCATATCTGATTCAAAGTCGCTTCCCCAATATTCATAATAGCCAAACTCATAGTAGCTACTATCCTCCAATTGGGTCATGAAAATGGAGAAGTTTCTCAAATTGTATTTAGCTAACAAATCTCTGACTCCAGGCTCCGAATCAGAATGAACAGCTAAGTACTCTTCTAACCTATCTGGTTTGATCTTGATGACCATACCCACACGTTTTACCTCCTGATGGGCGACTAGTAATTCGGTCTCTAGATGAGCTGACTTTGTTTCTTCGGCATCATTGGATTGACACGAAAACAATACGCTAATTATCAAAATCGGCAAATTTAAGTTTTTGAAATTTATCATTATCATTAAATCATTTTTGAACTATCCATTAGTCTCTTTTATTCATACATAGAAGAAGATTTAAGGAATATTGCTTATTTCCAAAATCATCCCGATCTCATGCCTATTGGTCATAGCGTGAGAATTGAGTAAAATCAATCAACAAAAATCAGAACAATTTTCGAAATTGAAGAAACTATTTTACTCCACTGAAGATAATAATACCCTTGTTTTACTTTTGGCTTTATGCTTTATCCAGACAATCAATTTCAAATTACCTTCTGCGTCATATTCAGTTCCAGTTCTAAAATCTTTTCCTTTAGCGATATCCTTCCCATTTAAACTAAGTGCCACTTCTTCACCACCCCAATTATTCACTACCAGTGCTAAATTGAACAATGGGTTTTCAATATTTACATCAAATTCTAGTTCAATATTGACTCCCTGCTTTTTAGTATCTATAATGTAAGCCCGTTGGGTATAGTCATAACCTCTATTTTTATGATCGTCCCCTTTGAGATTCATTTTAGGCGGTTTATTCCAAGATTTAGCCAAATCAACAAGGCTGGTAGGTTCCTGATTTGTCATTCCGTACAATGCTGCTTCACCACCAGGATCACCCCAGCTTAAAGATGAGTGTGCTGCCCTGTCAGGTGCATTGGCACTTCTTCCATCGGAGATAGTTTGGGCTACAGGCCAATGGTTCCACCATGGGAAATGTGAATATTCAGGTCTTACCTCAAGATCAAAAACAGCAAAGCTCCCACCTTCACGGAAAATCATAAAGGGTTTGTACTCCGCTTTAAAATGGGTAAGTTGGATAACAGCTTCTTCTAAATCAAAAATTGGATATCCATCTTCCCATGAGTATGATTTACTCTCTCCTTTTAAATTCATAAGTGTACAAGCTTCCAATTCGACATTGTCTTCCGGTCGAGTTCCGGGCTCATTCAGGAAAATAGTCTCCTGCCATCCACCCATACCTGGTAATACTTTTCTTACTGTTACACCATCGGGATAGATATAATAGTATTCGTTACCCCATTCACCAAAACCCGTTTCATTAGGTAGATCTATTTGCCTGAATTTTACATCCATTTGAAGGTATCTCCAATTGACTAGTATTCTTGCATCATTATTTTCTATTATGGCTACACGTGAACTCCTGCATTGGACATCGCTCATGTGTTCTACACAGCCGGTTGGTATATTTTCCCTTGAATCATCTCCTAAGAACCAATTACTGCCTGTTTCTCTGCTTTGGTCCGCCATCCATTTTCCATTTTCGGAAACCTGACAAGCTGAATATCTTGTGCCTCTCCAAAACATAACTTTAGTAGGTAATTCATCAAACTGTACGACTACATCCATATAATCCCCAACAGGCCATATGGCATCCCATTCAGGATAAAATTCGAGCCGAGTATAATTTGCCCCAAATCTTCCTGAAGGTTTAATCGTCGGGAATCTTCGAGAATCGAAAGATGGCGACTTTTCAGGTTGTACCGATTTGTAAATTTTTACAACTTCATCTTTAGAAAGTGCTTTTTTATGGACTTTTAATTCGTCCATGATACCATCAAATGTATAAGATGATGGGTAAGTTGCCCAATCGCGAATGGGATCGGTTGGAGCTAAATCTACACTATTTTTGCCTATTGAAAACCCTTCTTCTAGATTACTGTATACGATACCATAGTCAAATGTAAAATCATTGTAGGTATTAGCCAATTCACCATCAATATATACCGCTAACCCACTTTTTGGATTATAGGTGCCAACAACATGATGCCATTTCTGAATATCTAGTCCCAGCTTGGTTTTCGGATTTAGTTCTGAATTACATTCATGCCATACTGAAGTCGCATCTGACATGTGAAATCCTACACGTCCTCTAGAATCAATACCAAAATAAAAGCCAGTAGTTTTATATTTACCCAGAGTTAGAATAGGTGCCCAGTTCCAAGGGTAAGCGCCAATAGCTATCCATGCTTCTATACTAATCGCTTCAGGCATTGGATCCGTTTCATAACCTTCTTCATCGAATACTTTTGGTAATTTCGGCCATCCTTTTATATAGGACGAAAATCCGTCAAATTTCATTGCACTCCCTTTTACACCCTTCACATATTTAGCAAGACCATGTATTTCAAAATTCGTTTTGGTTACCCTTTCTTTTGTTGTGACTAATGAAATCTCTTCCCCTTCCTGAGGTGAATCAACATTGAAATTTGGCACCCTTTTTTCATCATTAAAATCCCAGTATAAAAAATAATCGTCTTGACAATTTGTTGTAGAATTAATGACAAAAAAAATAAATAGTAAGGTGAATGCTTTTTTCACAGTTATTTTTGTCGGAATACTAATGTTTATTTGTGGCCTATTTTTTTTTAGTATCATTTTATTGACGATAGAAGGTTATTCAACAAGTATTAAAGTTAGAGTATAAGTCTTTTAAGTCTCTCATTAAGTTCATTACTTGCTATCGCTTTCTAGTCTAAAAAATAAATTAAGATTTAAGGGATGACCTAATCTATGACTAAGACTTTACTGGTATAATTACCTTCAAGATTTTGCATTGTTATAAAATAAATTCCCACTTCTAAACCTCTAATATTGATAGGTGAAATATGATTACCTTGTGGTAATTTTTCATCTATGATTTTTTTTATCAGACGCCCATGTATATCATATAGTTTTAAGACTACTCTTTGATCTTCTTTCAAAACATATTTCACCACGCTTTTTGCTGATAATGGATTTGGAAAAATTTCAAAAAGTGGCAGCTTTGGCTGCTCATCAATTGATAAAACCTGATCTTGATTAAACAAAAACTCATTTTGGGCACCCGGGGTTTTACTATACTCCGAGCTCATCCAGTTTTTATTGTAGGCATTATCAAACATTGGATCAATTAAAGCCAAAGAATACCCACTTACCGGCCATGGATAAACCGTTTTATATTCCACATGATCGATTAATTGGTTTTCTTGATTGTATAGAAAGATATGATCTCCTCTCTTACTCAGACCAAAATTAAAATCACCGACTACGGAGGGAGAATTAAAACTTTCTTTGAATTTCTCTATATCTCGCGAAACAGCGAGGTACCCACCAGAATTCAATTGACTTCCTTCCGGAAAAATAAATGGCTCATCGGAAGAATCAGTTAGTTTCCAGTTGGATAAATCAATTCTATCTTCTGTTGGATTAAAAAGCTCAATCCAATCATTTGTCATTGCATCAGCATAACATATTTCATTGATAACTATCCTTTCAAAATCAGGAATTGGAAGAAATTTTGGGGATAATGATTTACTGTCATTCATAATAATCTCAATCGAAGAATTGATCAAATCCACTCCTTCCCATTTTACAAACTCAAAGCCGATATCTGGAATTGCCGTTAGCGATATTGATAGGTCTTCAAAGTAATTGTTACGAAATGGGAATTCGACTATAATTTTGTTATTAACCTCTACACTACCCCCCCCTTCAGGTAAAGAAATATTCAACTCGTTCAGCTCACCACTTAAGTTGAAATAATCCTTAAAATGTTCATGAACATACTGTCCTCTTTTATCCAAAAAATCTTTAATGATTTCTTTAATCTCCTCGATGTACCAGCGACCACTCACATTCCATCTATTTTCATGATTATCAATCTCCTTAATTACCAAATCAGCCCTTGCATCTACCCATCGTTTTGAAATTTCTGGATTAAAATTAGTTGCCATTAAGTCGCATAACGTGGCTATAAAAAAATTTTCAAATTCATTATTTTCCAGTAAACTCCTCAATATAAAGGTCGACCAGGGTGGGTTGGGCCATGTACTCTCTACACCCCATGGCAAAGTGCTCGGTCCATTAGGAGCAGTTGCAATTTCTAAGGTATTGTAGGTAGCATCAAAACCATCTTCAGTCCAAGCAGCTAAGCCAGCATCAATATCAAAAACAATCCATCTCCACTTACCATTATCTCCTTTCTCTCGCCAAAATTTAGTATTATTTCCAGGCCAATCAACATTTGCCATAAATATTTCAGCGATCTGGTAGGTAGCATAACTAGGAATGTCAATCATTGCTTTAGCTTTTTGATAATTCGCATCAATACTGAGATCATGAGTTTGTAAAAAATCAGTAAGCTCAGCATATTTATGTATGTCCCCAGCAATTGGCCAGTCTGCATGATAATAAGGATTGTCTGTTTCAAAGCCATTCAAGACATCGACACTATCGGCATTAATCTTAAAATTCCCCGTTATATAATGTTCATTTATTTTTTCCATCATATTTAAAATACCCCAATATTCCCCATTAATAAAAACTACAACAGGTTGAAATGCCTGCACATCCAAAATATCCTGTACCAGCCCATTTCCAACAGCATCAAAAATATTATACTCACCATTATCATTTCGCATGATAAACGATTCAAAATTGTCAATATCTTTTTCTCTAAATAAACGGTAATTAAAAGCACCATCCCCATATTTACTGCGAGCAAACAAAGCTAAAGACTGTTGATAATGGTAACCTGTACCTGATTCATTACCGAATATTTTCATACCTGCGTTAGAGCTAAATGCGGATTCATTATCAGAATCGTAAAACTCAAAATATACTTGCTTTTCAAGATTTCCCGGATCAAGATTAAAAAGACCACTACTACCAAAAAGATCATCATGATCGGCTGATATAGAAATCATAGGCAAACTCAAATCATCAACCTCAGATTCTATTATATAACTTTGCGTTACTATTGGTCCCGGAACTTTTCCATCCTCAATAATTCTGGCTTTTATCACCATGCTTGATGATATATTGATTTCTGAACTATAAACTTCTGAAGAAGTAGTGGGCTGTGAACCATTTTTCGTGTAGTGAATTTTTGATCCAGATTCTGAACTTAATGAAACATATTGCCCGCTACTACTAACGTAACCGCTCGCTAGTGAAAATGTTGGAATCTCAGTAATTAATCCTAGATTATCTGTGGAACCATTAGCTTGATCCGGAGTCGGTGATTCAAAATAAGTAAAGTTTGACGTACCATCAGGACTGCGACCGTATGAAACATCTGCAATAAGCTTAACGGCTGTAAGACTATCTATAATAATTCGATCAGAATTTGATAAATAAATTGACTCTCCAGATGCTTTTAACTTAAAATTTGAATGTAAAATATCAACATCAAAATTAGTTTTTCCAGATGCAAAAATTAGAACATAATGACCAGCATCAATTGATATTTGCGGAAATTGCCATTTGTCTAAGACACTTAAATCATCCGACAAGCTAAAGTTTTCTAAATCGACAGATTCCTCACCGCTATTATATATCTCAATCCAATCACTGAAATTGCCATCTTCATCTACAATGGTACTTAAATTTGAAGACATAATTTCATTTATAAAAACCTGAGCATATGATATGTTTGACGATAATAAAAGAACTAAAATAATATTCTTGACCTTTTTCATTTCTTATATTATTGTTAATAAAATTATTTATTATGCCTTTTAGGACGCTTACCTTCTTTTACCCAAACTAAAAGATCTTTAAATGATGTTTCAATATCATTATTAGAAAATTCACAGTGGCCCGCACTGCTAGTGTATTGTTGTGCATAGTTGTGATTGGAATATTTGATTTTTGTAATCTGCTCATAGTATTCATAATTGGAAACTGGCAGTAGCTCGTCATAAATAGTATGCAATGCTAATACGGGGTCAAATAACTCTCCTGTTGGACTGTAGTTTTGAATAAAATATTCTTCCGCAAAATTATTTGCTTCATACCTTTTAATATCTTTATTAATGTGCTTGTCTAGATCTCCAAAGCCACTATAGATCGTTTGAATATTTCCGGATGGCAGCCCTCCTAACCAACTAATGATTTCTTTACTCACCAATTGATTAAAACTAATAACTTCAGCCAAATGTTCAACTCTAATCATGAAATGAGTACTAAAAAGTGCAGCTAATTTTGGTTTTCTATCTAATCGAACTTGTATCACTTCTTGCTCAATAAATTCTTCTCCAGCTATAATTTCACCATCATTACTTCCAAAAAGGTAATCATAAGTCACTAACATATCCAATGCTCTCTTTGTTAAAAAATGAACTGGAGCCAGCCAACCACAAAGAGGTAAAGCACCATCATAGAGCTCTGGAAATTTCTCGATCGAAGCCAATGAGATTATTCCACCCATAGAGTGGCCAGTAATAAAACATAGATTTGGATTTCCATATTTTTTTGCAAAATATGCCCTTAAAGCCTCCGTATCATCTATCCCTTCTTTAATAACTAATCCCTGCTTCCGAAAGTTTGATGCCGCATAAGCGTAGCCTCTGGAAGTAAAAATTTTCATAAAATCATCAATGACTTCTTCAAATATTTCTCCCTCTTCGCCAATCGTTTCATAACCATGAGCATACATAACCAATCCCCCATTCCAATTTTCAGGTAAATATATTTTGTACTTTGCATTTTCAATTTCGCCAATATCAAATTGCTGAGACCATCCAATATTAGATATGGAGGTTATTAAAAAGATGATAAAAAGCCGCTTCATATTATAAACTCCTATTTATTTTATTTGTAAAAATGATATCCAGTTAGAAACTTTATAGATTCATAATTTTTTTTGCTACTCATTATGCAGTAAATATTCTATTCTTCTATTATTCAATTCGTAAATTAAGGATTGATTCAGATTGCATTTCGAGCCAAATAATCAGATTATTTCCATTGAATGTTTTATCATACCCTATTTGATAATCAATAGACTTTTTTAAGGTAATACCATTCATTTTTACAACTGCATCAGTATTTATCCAGTTTTTAATCACAAAGGCAGGGTTAACTAAAGGTGAATTTTTACTGGCATTTATCGTTAGTGACAATGGATTTAAATTATCAGATGAACTTTTGTTGATTAGGTAAGCCGCTTGAGAAGGATCATAACCTTGACTTATATAACCAGAGCTATTCAAAATCAATTCAGGTGATGACAACCATGATTTTCCCAAAGGAACGAGATTCTCAACGGACTCATCTGTCATTCCATGTAGCATTATTTTAGTCACTTTCTTACCTTCAAATTTGAAAGGCTTCCATTCAGTATCCGCCATTCCTGTTAAACCGATATGACCAAGAGACGAGTGAGAAGGTCTTGCAGCTGATAGTGCAATTCTACCATCGCTCGCATCCTGAGATACAGGCCAATGATTCCAAAAATGAAAGTTGGAGCTGGGGGCGTGACCAAGATACGAAGTTATGAGCCCGTCTCCATCAGGAGGTGTCACAAGAGCGAAAGGTGAATAAGGAGCTTTAAGATTAACTTTAAAAATAGATGCAAATTCAGGTGCATTATCAAATTCGGGTGCTCCTTCCTCAGTCCAATAATAGGTCTTACTTTGCCCTTGCATATTAGCCAAAGACATGGCACCTAATTCGATATTATCTTCAGGCATGGTTCCAGGCTGATTAATAACGATGGCTTCCTGAAATTCTGTCCATAGATCCGGACGATTTGTTTGTATCGTTATTTTTCTGACCGATATCCCGGAAGGATAAATCGTATACACCTCGTCTACCCAATCACTCCAACCTGTGTTAGGATCCGTAAAGGGATGCTGATAGTTTACATCAATTGGTGCATAACGCCAATGAATAACTACTCTTGCATCGGTATTTTCTATAATTCGGACATGAGAATAACGACATTGTTTATCAGACATAGGCTCAACGCAACCCTCTGTATTGGCACTGTGAAACCCTCTACGCTCTACAAATTCATTGGTATACCAAATACCTGTTTTGGTTACCCAGCAGGGAATGTAACTAGTGCCTCTCCAGAAAACAAATTTATATCCTGCCTTTTCAAAATCAACTACAATATCCGCATGATCACCAATACGCCAGTGTTTATCCCATTCTAAATCATATTTCAGGCTTGTATAATAAGCCCCAAATCGACCATTAGAGTTCAATCCTGAAGGCAAACGTAAAGGGATGTTATTGAAAATATCATCTAACTTTTTAGATGCTTTAGAAAGCTGTTCTTTATTTTTCTCCATTGTAAGAAATGCAGCCACCTCAAGTGCCTGTGATTTAAATTTGGACTTGTAGTCATTCCATGCCTCATCATTTTTTTCATGTGAATCATCGAGATAAAGAATGTTATCAAATTTACAAGTGAGGTAATAAAGCCCTCTAATTATGTCAATATCAATTTTTCCACTGGCAGATTTGAGATAATTTTCGCTGTAAACTGCTATTGAAGGTATCCGTTTTATCTTATTTATATAATTTTCAATAATTTTAATTTCATCATATGCTTGTACTTGAGAATTCCAAATGCCATCCTTTTTTTCTCTTTCTATCTGGAATATAGAATGGTCATCGGGAAAATCGATCGCTAATTGAGTCCATATTTTTTCCATTTCGATCCTGTAAACATCCGCAGATGGCAATAGAGAAAAGAAAAAGCCTTGAGGATTACCCCGGTTATTGATTTTAAGCATTACACTATTTAAGCCTTTCTTGAGTTTTAAAGGAATAAACTCCTGATTGGGTTCTAATCCTCGGTCCGCATTATTTTTAAATATCAACTCATCATTCAGCCATAAATGCAAACCATCATCACTACTCACATAAGCCATAATATCCATATCTTGTGACAACTGAATAGTCCGCCGGACATAATTAACCTCAATTGCCATACCTTCGAAAAAATGAAGCATACCGTCTTTCCAATCAGGATGTGCCATCCATTTTTGCCCTCCTTCAAATATCTGATCCAAATCCTTATTTCTCTCTGGCTCGAATTCTATGCTAAATAACTTCTCAGGTTCACCAAAAAATGGTCCAACTGAATACCAATCACCCAGATCAATTATACTCTCATCTGTTAGGATAGTATTAAGCCTTTCTCGTTCGAAATGGAAAGATTTTATAGAGTTAGTGATCGTTTCCTGCCATCCTATACCCTTAGTATAAAATGATGATCTTGTTTGAGCATGCAATTCGCGAATTGATGTACTGACTAAAATTATAATACCTAGTATCATTAATTTCTCTTTGATATTATTCATTTTTTATATTTTTATTTTAAGCTGCCTAAGTATGATATTTTTTTTGAAAAATTTAATAGAATTACTCAGCCCTTCTTCTTACGATTTGCCAAAATAAATTACCATCTACAAACCTTCTACTTCAACTTTTAGAGGCTCCATACTTGTCAATTTCATCCATATAATAATTTTGGGTCGCCCATTCTCATCATAAGCTCTTCCTATTTTAAAGTCGTTATTTGACGATAAAAATTTTTCATTTATTTTAATTTTTAAGTTTTTATTATTACTATTTTTAAAAACAAAAACAGGATTAATTACTGGAGAACTCTCATCTGCTTTGATTGTGAAACTAAGAGAATTATTATCCGAATTTTGGAAATAATAAGCCTTTTCTTCCTTAATAAATCCCAAACTTTGCCCACCTCGCATACTTGATACAGCTGGAGGGTTTTGCCAATATCGAGCAAAAGGTATTACGGCGGCTATTTTATTTTTTGTAAACCCATAATGAACCATAGAGCCATAATTTTTTGCATTATCATTAGCTCCCAAAGCAAAATGAGTCACACGATCTTGCGCAACGGCATATCTTCCATCGGATGGTATCAAACTAATGGGCCAATGGTTCCATGGGCCTGCAAATGGATCATCGGTATATTTTGACTGTTCAAAATCACCCCAAGTACTGATGCCAGGACCCTGGAAAATTGCAAATATTTTATACTCAGACTTAGAATTTAACCATTCAATAGTCGCATCCTTAAGGGGCTGTTCCGGATTTTTATTTGGCTTCTTCCATTGTAATTCAGTAATCTTTCCTTCGGTGTTAGCCACCATAACTGCATTCATATGAACCACATCTAAAGCGGACTCTCCTGGATTTGTGAAAAATTGAATATCCTGAAAACCAGGACTCGTAGAATTATTGAAAATTACTTTCCTTATCGCAGTACCGTCGGGATAGATTGTGTGGTATTCGTCCGACCAATTACGCTTGTTACCGCATACATAGCCGACATCAACGCATGGATATCGCCAATGAACCACGACTCGTGCGGCATTGTTTTCTATAAGTCTCGCATAGCTGTGACGGCCCTGTTTGTCGGCCATGTGCTCAGAACATCCATATTTACCCCAAATCTCAGTGCTCTGATCGGCCATCCATCGGTTATTATCCACTACATAGTTAGCCGCATAATTAGTCCCGTGCCAATAGACAATACTTGCAGGATTATCCTCAAATTTCACAACGATATCGGAGTACTCTGTTAAGCGCCACATACGATCCCAAATCTCATGATGACTTAATTTTTTATAGGTTGCACCAAAATTGTCTACCAGACCTACTTCTCCTGGAAGGACTGCCTTTTTTAATTCGGATTTTCTTTCATTAGGCAAAAAAGCTTCAAAAGATGCTTTTACATCTTGTGATGATAAGGCTTCATCCCTCAGTTTAACTTCATCAATTAATCCCTGTATACCATAAATAAAAGGAATATTTTGTTGTTTAGTACGAACATAATCTGTGCCTCTCCTTTTTGAGTCATTGATCCCTACCATCAATGGTAACCCCATCCAATCTACAGTTCCCTCGAAAGTTGCAGTTGCTACTTCTTGACCATCCACGTATAATTTCATGGTATTTTGATTTACTGTTGCTACTATATGAGACCAAGTGTATAATGGCAGGATCAGATCGGCTTCTATTTTTGTTCCATTTATTGTAATAAATGGATGTCCATATGCATCTATTCCCAAATAGAATCCTTTTTTACCGAATTGAGATGATTTGTGGATAATAGGTGCCTCGTTGAAAGGGTACACATCGAGTGCAATCCAACCTTCAATTGAAAAAGAGGATTTATTTGCGATTTCTCGATCAGTAATTACACCCGTGTAATACCCATCGAATGCCAGAGCCGTACCTGATACTCCCTTCTTATAAAGCGCACCATGACCCTCTATAGGAACCAACTCATGATTTTCGTTATCAACCGTTTGGCCGTAAATTACTTCTCTAATATCACGCCAATCCTCATATGGGAAAATCCCAAAGTCACCCCCACCCTCGTCAAACGAAAATGAAACTAAAGAATTATTAATAAATGGTACTATTACTTTGCTTTTAGGTATTAATTTGAGTTTTGGTTCTTCCATTTCACTCCAACCTACCTTCCCATGATCGATACCGTCTTCATTCAAAAAAAGTATTTGCTCATGCCTAATCTTAGGGTTTTCCCAAGCATCAATCGAAGTGGATCTTGCATCTAAAACTTCTCTTGAGACCTTACCAGAAGGATAAATAGTGAATATTTCATGGACAACATTAGTAAAGCCTTGAATAAATAATGGATCAATATTTTCATTGGCTTTCTTGAGCAATGATATGTCTGGAACATATCGCCAATGCACCACAATTTTATCTGGGCCTTCTTCTAACAACCTAACAAAACTATATTCAAATGAATAATCAGGTGTTCGTTCAGGAAAAAACTCATCAACCCTATAACTCTTATCTAAAACATGCCACAAAGGTGCATAATTGGTTTGACGAGTAAATTCAAGCTGTTTCCCTTCACCAACAACTATAATTAGGTCAGCATACTTGCCAACATAATCCGTCGCTGTTTGAGCTACTTTGGTGTGATATGCATGAAACAAAGACTGAGCATGCAAAGAGCCTGTCCCCAAGAGGAAGATTATGCATTTTAAAAAAGTACAGAAGATATGTAATTTAAGACTTCTTGTCTGTAACATTAGTTGTCTGTAACATTAGTTGAACCAATATTTAGCTCAAAAATAAAGTCTTTGGACAAAGAAATAGTTCTCCATAAGTGCATTTTGGTACTCCTAAAATTCAATTTAACTTTTAACAAGATTTTTTATGATCCCTTATTAATTGTTTTTTTTTAATTAACGTTTACTATAAATTAAGCAAATTTTCATTGATTTATGTTTTATTTTATTTGCAAAGTCTGGAATGTGTCAAAATACCGGAGTTAAAGTTAAGCTATAAAACCAAAATGATTAAATTCAAGTTTTATGGCAGAAGAAAGAAAAAAGTACAATAAGGAGTTTAAGCAAGCCTATTAAGGGGCGAGGTAAAAGAAGTAGCAGAGGAGTATGGGATAGACCCGCAAATGCTCTCATCATGGCGATCTCAATACAAGAACCACAAAGAGATTGCATCCCCTGGAAATGGTAAGAAAATGCAAACAGAAGCAGAGAAAGAAATTTCAAGACTTCAGAAAGAATTAGCAGATGCACGCATGGAACGTGATATTTTAAAAAAGACCATAAGCATCTTCTCCTCGAGCGACAGGAAAAATATGCGTTCATAAAGGCGCATCAAGAAGAATTTACTGTTGAGAAGATGTGTGATTGTTTCAAGGTTAGCCTCAATGCATTTTATGACTGGAAGTCGGGTAAATCGACAAAACGTATCCAAAGGGAAAAAGTATTATCTGAGAAAATAAAGTCTATTTGGGAGGACAGCAGCTACACATACGGAAGTCCCAGGGTTTGGGAAGAACTTCAAAAAGCAGAAGGTAAAGTTTCTAGGTCTTTGATTGCACGAGTAATGCGTAAATATGGGTTTCGCTCGGTCCATAAGAAGAAATTCAAAGTGACAACCGATTCTAGGCATTCGTATCCGGTATCTGAAAATGTGTTAAATCGCAATTTTACAGCTGAAAGAGTATCACAAAAATGGGTTTCTGACTTGACATACATTCAAACGAAAGAAGGTTGACTTTATTTAACAGTCATTATTGATTTGTTTGATAGAAAAGTCGTTGGTTGGTCATTTAGTAGTGCAATGACGGCGCAAGAAACCGTTATTCCAGCGTGGAGGATGGCGTGTCGGAATCGCCCGATTCAAAAGGATTTAATATTCCATTTTGACAGAGGAGTTCAATATGCATGTAAAGCCTTTAGAAATCTGCTTAAAAGCAATTTAATCACTCAAAGCATGTCTAGAAAAGGAAACTGTTGGGACAATGCTGTTGCTGAAAGCTTTTTTAAAACACTAAAGGTGGAAAGAGTTTACCAAATGACTTATGCATCTCGAAATGAAGCTAAAATGGATCTTTTCCGATACATCGAAGGTTGGTATAACACACGACGAATCCATAGTGCAAACAAAAATCGATTTGGCAGGTCCATGGTATCGAAAAATTAAATTACATTAGCAAAGTAGCTTAACTGACTCTCCGGAAATCGTAGGCAAGTCCAGTCTGCCTCTCTTGAAATTAATAAATCTCTAAGTGAATTAATTTAAATACTAAATCTATAGTTAAAATATTATTTTTGAAATGACTCCATTTTATACTTCGCGTAAATTCTTAAATATAATAATTTCAAAAAAATTAAATAATTTATTGGTGATTTTTAGAATAAAAAAAAAAATCAATAAAAAATTTAAAATGCCTCAATTTAGGATTCTATTCATAAATATTTTATTTATCCCAGTATACCTAAATTCACTTTCAGCTCAACAATATAATATAGAATTTAAGCACATAGGACAGCAAAAAGGTCTGTCAAACGATCATATCACTGATATTCTCCAAGATGATTTGGGATATATGTGGATTGCTACTAAAAGAGGTCTCAATCGATACGATGGAAATCAAATGCTCAACTTCCGGAGTGAACCAATCTCTTCTACTAGCATCGTTGACCTTGAAAGAAATAAATACGGTGGAATTTGGATACTCACCAAAAAAGACTTGACCCTTTATCATGAAGGCACATTCGAAACCAAAATCTCATTCAATGATACAAATATTAGTATTGATCATATGAAAATTATTGGTGATGAAAATTGGTTTTTTACTAATAAAGGAGTCTACACTTATGCTCGCAAAAAAGGTGTATTTAACAAAATACAAATTGTTCCAAACACTAATTTTAAATATTCCTTCATCAATAATACTGGCATTAGCACTGCCCTTTTAGATCCTGAAAAAAACCAGCTTTGGATATGTACTGCCAATAAAGGTGTCTACACAAAGAAGTCAGGAAAACCCTTGAAACCTTATTTGCTTGAACCCAATGAAAGTCAGAGCATAAATAACATAATAGTGAAAAAAATCCTTAGAGACAACCAAGGAAATATGTGGTTTGCGAGTACAAGAGGTTTGTATTACAAAAATAAAAATGAAATATCACCTAAAAAAATCAAACTAGAAAACAACGAAATTCGAGATATAACAATAGATTATGAAGGTAATATTTGGTGTTCTATTTCAGATTTGGGTATTATTTTACTCAGTAGCAATGGCAAAATAATTGAGCAATTCGACGCTGAAAATAATCAACATAAAACAGGTTTATCTTCAGGTTTCATTAATAAAATTACATTTGATGACCATAATAATTTATGGCTCGGCCATGAGGAAACCGGAATAGACTTTTTAGCAACAAGATTCAGTAAAAAAATTGCTTATTACAAAAACTTAACGAATGAAGTAGGCTATATGACTACAAAAGTTAAAAGAATTCTGCCTTTGGAAAATAAAAAAATCCTCATTGCCTATGAATCCTTCAATAATCCCAATATTTCAGGTTTAAACGTAATTTCAACAGGTGAAGGGAATTTCTTTTCACAACCTAAAAAGATACAAAAAATAATTCTTGAACAAGATGATCTTGATATTACCGAACTCATAGCAATTGAAAATAAAATCTCAGTAACCACCTATGAGTATATCTACACTTTTAATGATGCCCTCCTCAACTCAACTAAACCTATTATTAATATTAATCCAGTGTCAGCTAAATTTAATGAATTTGTGAATTTTAATTATAACAGTGAAAATAACTATTGGTTATTAGGTAATAATCTTCGCACTTATGACATCTTAAAACAGCAAGAAAAAATTTATATTAAAGATTTGAATCTAGATAGATTTTTTATCGATGATGAGGGTTTAATGTGGGGCGCAGCATCTAATAATGGTCTGATAATAATCGATATTAACAAAAAAGAAAAAATCCAAGAATATATTAGTGATCCGCTCAACGAAACAAGTATCAGTAATAATAATATCAATTGTATTTATAAGGATAGTAATGGAAGTATTTGGATTGGAACTGATTTTGGATTAAATAAAATTAAAAACTTACCCGATAAATATAATCAACATGACACTTTCGATATTAAAAATGGATTAAAGAACTTAAAATTTGAAAGATATAAGCTAAAGAATGGTCTCTCTGGCAACTCAATTAAAAGCATTGTAGAAGACAATCACAAAAGATTATGGCTAGCTACAGATGAGGGCATATCCATGATTAATTTGACTACCAATAATATATTCAAATTAGGAACTGAAGAAGGCATTCAGAATGGGGCTTTCATTATAAATTCATTTGCACAATCAAATGATGGTACTTTATATTTTGGAGGTGAAAAAGGATTAAATTTTTTTCATCCTGATAGCATACACTTTAACAAAAAAATAATCCCAATTTTCATAAATGGATTAAAAGTAATGAATAAAAAGATTGAAACGGGTCTTAAATACGGAGATAGAATAATTCTAAAGAAGGATATTGAGTATACATCAAAAATTATGTTGAGCTATCAAGAAGAATTAATCGACTTTAATTTTATTGGTGTTGATTTTGAAAAATCAAGTGATCTCGAATATTATTATAAGCTAGAAGGATACGATAACGATTGGATACAAACCAAAAATACTCAAAGCGCAACGTACACTAAAGTTCCTCCAGGTAAATATACATTTAAAGTAAAAGCTTTCACAGCTGATAATTATTGGACCAATGAAGCTGAGCTTCAAATTGTCATTGATTCCCCTTTTTGGACTAGTTGGTGGTTTCTTTTGATCATTTTACAGATTCCCATTTGGTTAACTGTTCTTTATGTGAAATTAAGGCTAAGTAGTATCAAAAAACAAAAAACAAAACTTGAGCAAATTGTAAATGATCGAACCCAAGATTTAGAGAAAGCAAACTTTGGCCTTCAAAAGCAAAAAGGTGAAATTCAAAGTCAAAGAGATCAATTACAACAACTAAATTCGAAAATTAAGCAATCTAATGAGTTGAAATTGAAATTTTTCACTAATATTTCTCACGAATTAAAAACTCCTTTAACACTCATTCTAGCACCTATTGAACAACTTATCAAATCACAAGAACTCACTCCTCAAATTCAAAAAACTCATGCCTTAATTTATGAAAATGGCCACAGACTGAATCAATTGATTAATCAACTCCTGCAATTTAGAAAAATAGAAACTGGCAATTTAGAACTAAGAGCGCGAGAAGGCGATATTATTGGATCTATTGTAAATCTATCAGACCATTTTCTTGAATATGCGAAGGCTACTAACATTAATTATCAACTGATGTGCAGCCATGACCCCATCATAACTTGGTATGATGAAGATAAGCTTTATAAAATTATCAGTAATTTGCTTTCTAATGCCTTTAAATACACACCAAATGGTGGAGATGTGCTATTAAATGTATTTTGCGTGTCGGATCAAGCGCATGAAAAATACATCAAAATTGAGGTCTCAGATACAGGTATCGGAGTAGAAAAATCCCAATTAATCAATATTTTCGACCGTTTCTACCAGAGTAATGATATCAATTATGAAGCTGAAGGCACAGGTATTGGTTTATCTTTGACACAATCTTTAGTGAAACTACACAAAGGTAAAATTGAAGTTGAAAGCGAATTGGGAAAAGGTAGTAAATTCATAGTAACTATTCCTTTAGGTGAATCATATCTTGAGCAGCATGAAAAACATCATTCAGCGGATAAAGCCTTAAATTATTTAAGAGAAAAAAGTAAAATATCCTCCTTAAAATATCGAAAATACGAACTAAAAACAACCCAATTCAATATAGAAAAACATACTATCCTAATAGTAGAGGATAACTTTGACTTGTGTGAGCTCATGTATAGTCTATTGAAAGAAAATTATAATATTGAAATAGCTAATAACGGAAAAGAAGGTTTAGAAATTCTTAAAAATAATGAATCAATAGACCTTATTATCTCTGATATCATGATGCCAATAATGGATGGTATCTCCTTTTGTAAAATGGTGAAATCTAATATAAATACCTCACATCTACCAGTCCTACTCCTTACAGCAAAATATGGAGAGGAATCTGAGATAGAAGGCTTAAAATCCGGTGCTGATGATTACATAACCAAGCCATTCAATGAAAAAATATTAAACTTTAAAATAGTGAATACCCTGGCCTATCGAGATAGTCTCAGGAATCAATATCAGCAAAAAATTTCCATTGAGCCATCGGAAATAACCACAACCTCACGTGATCAAGAGTTTATAGATAAGGCCATCAAAGTAGTAGAAGAAAACATGTCTAATGATAAATTTAATATTAAAGAATTTTCCTCCGAATTAGCCATGAGCCCCAGTACCTTATTGCGAAAAATAAAAGCAATCACTGGTGAGCCCAGCGATGGATTTATTAGAAAAATTAGACTTAAGCGTGCTGCACAGCTTCTCCAGAAAAGCCAATTATTAATCACAGAGATATGCTATAGCATTGGCTTTTCAAGTCAAAAACATTTTAGCACTGCATTTAAAAAGCAATTTGACTTATCGCCATCCGAATACAAAAAGAAATACAGTGAGCATAAAGATTCAAAAATATTATAATCGAGACTACTTTTAAACCCAGCACCCAAAATTTCAAGATCATCGACGTTAAAAATACAAGCAAATAATATGCTTTTAATTGAATTATTCAGACTCTTCTCGTTACGAGAAAAATTATTTAAATGTATACCGTCAGCAAAATCTGAACGTATACCCGGTTGAATCCACTGATACGCACCAACAGAGTACTTGTACTTTTTCTTCTTATACAGCCTCTTGACTTGTGCGTAGGTTAAATCCATTAGACAAAATTAAATTGGACTCAAGCAATACTTCGGATGATACTAATTCACTAAGGGTGGAGAATTTTTATTAGTTTTGGCATTAACTTGGAATTCTTCAAATAGTTCTTCTTAGTAAGTATTATCTGTTCACTGCTATCATTTGGGTCTACAATACGATCATGGTAAATTAATGAACCTGGTCCACAGTAAGCTTTATTCAAAGAAGCAATACTCTGAAAAAGGCTTTTACACTCCCTTGAGGATACCATTGGATCTGGAATACACCTGGAGCTAGTGAGATAATTAAACCTTTATAAAATAATGGGGAAAAGTTGTGTAAAACAATTCCCATCATCCTGAAATCCTTACTACCAGAAATGTAACCTTTGTAAAGCTATGAATAGATTCAACAATACAATTGAGTTCAAACACGCTGGTGACTCAAAACTATTCAACCACTATCGTAAATTCTTCGATAACAATGTGGTTGAGGAGTTCAGGAGGATAAATGATTCTGATACTTCTTGGGAAGGACACAAGGCATTAATGGCTAAGATTAAAGCCCATGTTGAAAATAATGTGACTTATAACAACAAAGCGGAATACTCCGCTCTGGTGGATACTCTGAAGCTCCTGGCTGAGAATGATGTTTGAATTATTCCATATAGTTTAGTGCTTCCTCCGGATTCACTTGAAAGAGAATATCTTCTTCATGAGACCACGAAAAACTATTGGTTTAAAAAGAAAATACTAAACTGCGATTAGATGTGCTATCAAATCAATAACAAATTATTTATAAGTATTTCATTATTAGTTCTGACCATAGTAAGTAACCTTTACTATTTAGATGGGTACCATCATATGTCAGCGATGTATTAATCAATCCATCATCAGTGGCGAAATGTGGATTAAGATCAATTAATGAATAAGTTCCATCTGATTGATGAATTCTAATTGAAGCGTTTACAATATCTATTTTTTCATTTATGAAATCTCTAGCGGTGGGCAAAAGTGTTTGAAGATAAAGCTTTGTATTGGGTAATTTTTCGTGTAGCAGAGTAGTAATTTTAAGTAAATTGTTAATTACATAATCGGGCGAGGGGATTTCTTTACGATAGTAAAGATTGAAGAGGTCATTTACACCAATCATTATAAAAATAGACTTAGGTTCATACTTAATCAATTCACCAAGTCTCGAAAGAACTCCATCCGTAACATCTCCAGAAATACCTCTATTTTTTACATTATCAATTTTCAATTTAGCTCCCCAATCTTTACCTCCCTCAGTAATGCTATTACCTATGAAAACAATATCTCCCGGATATATAGGTTGCTTTTTAAATTTTTTTATCCTTTTTTTATAATGATTTTTCGTCCATCGATCATGATAATCTATAGTAGTATTTTTGGAAGGATAAATAACTTCTAAATTAGATTGACTTAGAGCATATTTAGAATTAGTTATGATAATTAGAAAGAGCAATTGAATAAGAATTTTTCTATCCATGAATTTTCGCAGGTTAAGTTAGTTTTGGTGACTATTCATGACATTTGGTAAACATTGTCCTTAGTTACTCTGAGATACCCACTCAAGGCATTATACTTATCTTGACTAAAAGAGCTAAAAGAGATAAGAACAGCAAATGATAGTAGTACGTTTTTCATATGGGTAATTTAAGGAATTATTATTTTCAAAGAAAATCAAAAAACCTGTAGCGTTAAGAGTATGGGGTTATCTGACGATTGACCGCTGACCTCGATGTGCGGATTGCGGACTCGGAATGGGGTACCCTCGAATTTGACAGTTCAAATGGCTTTTTGACTACTGATTTGGTACCCGATACCCTAAAACAAGGCTTTGAACTATGCCAGCATTGAAATTGATATTTCTTTTTAAAATCTATTTTTCTCATTCTCTATTCTATTTTTCAATAGCTACAGCATCCTGCCCCATAAAACATGGTTAGTCTATTCCAATTATGCACTAATCTAAAGGAATCTTGATACCAAGCAAA
>Ga0209630_10000125_pt1 | contig 88320 bp, 72 predicted proteins | sample COG_01_FD_184745 | JGI IMG/M metagenome (GOLD analysis project Ga0209630, IMG submission 184745) | Pelagic Microbial community sample from North Sea - COGITO 998_met_01 (SPAdes) (version 2) | ecosystem: Environmental > Aquatic > Marine > Neritic zone/Coastal water | place: Helgoland, sampling...
CTTCCGCTAACAGTGATGATGACTCTTGTTTATATCCACTCTTCGCATATGACTGTGATGGAAGCTGTTTAAATGACGATAATGGTAATGGAATATGTGATGAGTTAGAGATATCAGGTTGTATGGATATTACTAACCCTGGATACAATCCATTAGCTAACATTAATGATGATGGTTCTTGTCTAGCTGGAGGCTGTGTTCTTCCATTTGCTTGTAACTACGATGTAGATGCAGAGTATATGATTGAGGGTGCTTGTGAATTCTCAAGTTGTGCGGGTTGTACAAATCCGTCAGCATGTAACTATGATTCTATCTTAAGTATTGATGACGGAAGTTGTTATTATGCGGATTATGCTTATGATTGTGATGGAAACTGTTTAAATGACGATAATGGTAACGGAATATGTGATGAGTTAGAGATATTAGGTTGTATGGATATTACTAACCCTGGATACAATCCATTAGCTAACACTGATGATGGTTCTTGTCTAGTTGGAGGCTGTGTTCTTCCATTTGCTTGTAACTACGATGTAGATGCAGAGTATATGATTGAGGGTGCTTGTGAATTCTCAAGTTGTGCGGGTTGTACAAATCCGTCAGCATGTAACTATGATTCTATCTTAAGTATTGATGACGGAAGTTGTTATTATGCGGATTATGCTTATGATTGTGATGGAAACTGTTTAAATGACGATAATGGTAACGGAATATGTGATGAGTTAGAGATATTAGGTTGTATGGATATTACTAACCCTGGATACAATCCATTAGCTAACACTGATGACGGATCTTGTTTAGTAGCCGGGTGTCTAATTCCATTTGCTTGTAACTACGATCCAAATGCTGATTACTTATTAGTTGAGCTTTGTGACTTCACAACATGTGTAGGCTGTATGGACGAGACATCTTGTACCTACGATCCTTCAGCAACAATAAGTGCTCCTGGCGATTGTACTTATCCAGTAAATCAGTTTGTTGACTGTGATGGATTTTGTAATAATGATATTGATGGTGATGGCATTTGTGATGAATTAGAGGTATTTGGATGTACTGACATCGCTGCAAGTAACTATAACCCTAACGCTACTGAAGATGATGGTTCTTGTATCGTTCAGGTAGGAGGTTGTTCTCTGCCATTTGCTTGTAACTACGATCCACTTGTGGATTTCTATATACCAGGATCTTGTGATTTCTCTTGTTTATTTGGAATGCCTGGTGGTGAAGCTTGTGCTGACCCTCTAGCATGTAATTACGGAGATTTAGCTGCTTGTAATTACTTTGATGCAAATGGTAATTTATGCGCAACACTAGGATGTATGAATGAAGTAGCTTGTAATTACAATCCAGATGCAGAGTTACAGGATTCATGTGACTACACTTCATGTATAATTTATGGTTGTACGAATGATGTCGCTTGCAACTATGATTCTATAGCTACAACAGATAATGGTTCATGTGTATACGACACCTGTTATGGATGTACAGATAATCTTGCAAGTAACTTCGATCCAGCTGCAACTTTAGATAATAGCAATTGTCTTTACGATGTGTTGGGATGTATGAATATGATGTCTTGCAACTATGATCCAAATGCTACTGTAAGTGATGGTAATTGTGATTTAGTTTCTTGCTATGGATGTATGATTAATACAGCATGTAACTATGATGTCGATGTTACTATACCTGATGGCACATGTGAATTTGCTAATGCTGGTCATGATTGTGCTGGCGACTGTTTAGCTGATTCTGATTCTGATGGAATTTGTAATGAGAACGAAGTAGTTGGATGTACTATTTCAACAGCATCTAATTATAATCCAGCTGCGACGGATGATGATGGCTCTTGCCTATACCCATCATTTGGATGTACTACTGATACTGCTTGTAACTTTGACTGGCAAGCTTCATTTGATGATGGAACATGTGATTTCACTACCTGCTCTGGGTGTATTGCACCTTCAGCATGTAACTACGATTCAGTGGCTACTTTAAGCGATGGCTCATGTGTTTTCGCTGATGCTTCGGGTCTCTGTCCTACCTTATGTGATTCAGATGTTGACGGCGATGGTATATGCGATGCAGATGAAGTTCCAGGATGTATCTATGAGAAAGCGTTGAACTTCGATGCTTTTGCAACTGATGACGATGGCTCTTGTATATTCTTCGGATGTTTAAGCGATGAGTACAATAACTACAACAAGTATGCAAATACAAATAGTAATGACTGTACTAATACACCGATGAATGCAGACTTTAATTCAGATGGTATCGTTCAACTAGAGGATTTATTAGAGTTCTTAATATCATACGGACAAGCTGGACCTAACTGGTCTATTGGTTGGGTCGATGAGGCTTGTGGAGTTGTTCCTGACGCTCTTGCTGAGGTATTCGATGCAAATGCAAATGGTTGTACTTATCCAACAGCATCTAACTACGATCCTGAGGCTACTATGGATTTAGGTAACTGTGTGTTCACAGGTTGTACAGATAGTGAAGCTCTGAACTACAATCACCTTGCTAACATGGAGGATTCAAGTTGTACGTACCAAGTGTGTCCAGATTTCAATGGTGATGGAGTTGTTCAAACTTTAGACCTATTAGACTTCCTATTGGTATGGGGAACTGAATATGAGTAATAAAACAGCTTCTTGGTTGAGATGGAATTGATATCAAGTAGTTGTTCATTATAATAAGAGAGGGTTGGTCAAATTGACTGACCCTTTTTTAATTTCAAAAATTTTTCAAATGTTGCTTTAAAGACTGCTTCAAGGTGTTATTTTTACAAAAAAAAATCAGATTATGAATCGTATTGTACATGTAGTTGTCTATTTAATGTTTGTGAACTTTTTGAGCATTTTATCTGGGAGTGTGAATGGCCAAGTGGAAGTTGTGAATGCTGTGTGGGTGATGAACGAGGGTGGATCTATGGAAACCCCATCGGTGGGGGTTTATGATCCAATGGAGGCGACGTTTACTCAGGTGATGGCATTTGAAGAGGCGGAATTTACCACTGACGTGATAATAGCTGATGGAGCGGCATTCGCGGCAGCAGATAATATGATCTATAGATTCGATTTAGACACATACGAAGTTGAAGCATCTGTTGAAATGGATGGGGTACGCAAGCTTGCATACTATGACGGATTGATATATGCAACGAGAGGTGAATATGATTCTGAAACGTGGGGTTCCGTTGAGTTTGAATCGTACTTCGTTTGGTTTAATGCAGAAACATTATTGTGGGAAGGAGAGCTGCCTGCAACAGAAGGTGTTGGGTTTGATTCTGAGGACTTAGTGATTAAAAATGGCGTAGCATACATTGCGATTAACAACGGTTTTACCTGGGGAGATGAAGTGGGGTTGTTAGGTGTTTATGACATAGAGTCCGGAGAGTATACAGAGCACGATTTAGGGGAAGAAGGAAAGAATACGGTTCATTTGAGGGTGACTGAGAACGAGGTTCTAATGGTAAATAATACGGATTGGTCTGCGACGAGTCTTTCCCGTGTTGAGTTGCCTTCATTAGGGGCTGCTGAAGCTTTAGTGACAACGGTGGCAGTTTCGGGTGTTGCTTCAGGTTGCAACGCCGCATCCCTAATAGGTGATGAGCTTGTATTCCAAATCGTAGGGGAGATGGGAATGCGTAAAGCATCCGTTTCAGATCTGACTCCTTCACCTGAGATGTGGGGACCTGCTACAGATGTTTATTACAGCATGGAAGTGAGCCCTGTAAACGCGGATGTTTATGCGACTGTTACAAATTTTGTTGATGCAGGTGAAGTCCAAATCTTAGATGTTACTGGTACTCTAATCTCATCTTTCCAGGCGGGATCGATTCCTGGTGGAATGGCATTCGATGTGAGGACTGTAGTTGGAATGACTCACCTTGATATGTCTGAGGGGAGAGTAGTAGGTGAGTTTGATTTAATGGGCAGGGTTTGGGCTCAAGGCAACAAAGGCATCAAGATAGAAACAATGTCAGATCAGACCACCCGAGTTAGTTACGTAGCAGAGTAAAAGACCTGCCGCAAGAAGAAGTTTAAGCCATGCAGACACCTGTGTGGGTTTCTTTTTCCATGTGAAATATGCGATACTGAGTGTAACGCCTGTGAATAAGCCTATTGTCACATTGAGTCCCGAGTTTATATTTATCCATCCTGCACTGAATATTAGTATGGCAACAAGTGCTGTAATTAGGCGCCAACTCGCTTGAGGACTGTAGGCAATCGGGAAGGTGAGGTGGCCGGCCTTTTTATCTCCATCTATATCTTCGATGTCTTTTGCCAATTCACGTGCGAAGACGATAATAAAAGTTAGTCCAAGTAATGCCCCAAATTCCCAAATAAACATGGAGAGATTCAATAATGCAGTCGTTGATGTGTCGATTTCATCAGCATATGAAAATGGAATGACGGAGGATATGGAGGCTGCTACGGCAAAATTTCCGATAAGGACGCGACCTTTAAGTTTTGTAGAATAGAAAAATAAAACAAAACTAATGGCAATAGCTATAACAAGGGGGATGTAGTTCCCTATTTTCCAGGTCAATGAAGCCGCAAGAACGATTCCGACAGCTGTGAGTGTCCAATGGCTTACGAGCGCAATTCTTCTTTTTAGAACTCGACCGACTAAAGCTCGCTCTGGCTTGTTAATTCTGTCCTCTTTAATATCGAAGTAATCATTGATAATATTTCCTCCTGCAGCTATGAAAACTAAGGGAAGTGTAATGAGGCACTCTAACAGCCAATCGCCACCATTTATAAATGCCCCGTGATAACTATATCTGAGAACTACAATTGCGATGGCAATAATGATAAGGTTAAGGGGCCTTATAACTCTAAACCAAGCGTAAAATGGAGAGGATGTAACAGGATCTTTAACCATGAGTTGCATCAATTAAATTCTCAGTTTTCGTCGTCGTTAAAGCGTAATTAAACCCAGAGTGGATTGCGTGAGCGCCATGACGCCCTGATTTATCGAGAGCTAAATAGCCAACCTGTAGGTTGCTTACGTCCATAGAGTCTATGATTCGCTTCACGGCAGTTTCACATGCCGCCTGGGGATGCAGTCCACCTCTCATAAGTTCTACGACTAAAAAGCTGCCCACTGTTCTCATAACGGCTTCTCCCAATCCAGTAGCGGTAGCAGCACCGACAGCTCCATCAACAAAAAGTCCAGCTCCTATAATTGGGCTGTCGCCCACTCTGCCGTGCATCTTATATGCTACGCCACTTGTTGTGCAACCCCCTGAAAGTCGACCTTCTTTGTCTAATGCAAGAATCCCTATTGTATCGTGATTCTCAATATTAATGACGGGTTTGTATTCGTATTTCTCCATCCATCTGAGCCATGCCTGACGCGCTTTTTCTGTGAGGAGGTTCGTGGTTTTGAATCCTGACTCTAAGGCAAACATCTTCGCGCCTTCACCCACGAGCATAACGTGTGGCGTGTTTTCCATTACTTTTCTTGCAACAGAGAGTGGGTACATGATGTCTTGCATAGCTGCTACAGAACCAGCTCTTCCTGTATGATCCATACAACAGGCGTCAAGCGTCACGATTCCTTCTCTATCGGGCAATCCGCCAATTCCTACAGAAAGCCCCTCAGCATCTTCTTCAACCAATTTTGCAGCCGCTTCTATCATATCGAGGGCTGTCCCACCTTTTGAGAGTGCGCTAAACCCGGCCATGTTTGCCTGTATTCCGTGATTCCAAGTGCTCACCATCGTTGCACCTGGTTTATCTAAAGGAGTAATTGTACTTACAGGTTTAGAAATTTCAGCACCTATCATTCGGTTAATAGCGAATGGAGCAAGACCAAGTACTCCGCCTAATGATGCGAGTTTTCCTATGAAATTCCTTCTATTTGATTTATTTGATTGACTCATGCCTCCAAGGTAGTTAAAAATTTGATTTGTATTTTAATATTTTAACTATTCTCTAACTGTGATATTTATGAGTCACTTAACCAGTCAATTTTAAACAACAAAGGCCCCCATATCGGGGACCTTTGTAAATTTTAAACGTTGCTAGTTTTATTTAGCGTCTTCGTCTTTTACCTCCTCGAAGTCAACGTCTGTTACTTCTTGCTCTCCAGTTGAAGTTCCAGAGTCACCAGTTGAGCCTTCTTCAGTAGCGCCAGCACCTGAAGCTCCATCTTGAGCGTACATATCCTCACTTGCAGCTTGGAATGCGGTATTGAGCTGTTCGATGCGGTCTTTGCAGGCGTCAACGTCACCAAGCTCGTGAGCTGTTTTAAGTTCTGTTAGAGCTTCATTGATAGGAGTGAGTTTTTCAGCTGGAATCTTGTCCCCGAATTCTTTGAGTTGCTTCTCAGTTTGGAATATTAAAGAGTCAGCTTGGTTGATGGTTTCAACCTTTTCCTTGGCTTCCTTATCTGCGTCAGCATTCGCTTCAGCTTCAGACTTCATGCGCTCAATGTCTGCCTCAGAAAGACCTGAAGAAGCTTCGATACGCACGTTGTTTTCTTTTCCAGTAGCCTTGTCCTTAGCACTCACGTTAATGATGCCGTTAGCGTCGATGTCGAAAGTAACCTCGATTTGTGGAACACCACGTGGAGCAGGTGGAATGTCAGAGAGTTGGAATTGACCTATGCGATGGTTGTCCTTAGCCATAGCGCGCTCTCCTTGGTAAACATGGAGGTCAACACTTGGTTGGTTGTCCGCAGCAGTAGAGAACGTTTCAGATTTCTTAGTAGGAATTGTTGTGTTAGCCTCGATGAGCTTGGTGAATACTCCTCCCATAGTCTCGATACCTAAAGAAAGTGGAGTAACGTCAAGAAGAAGAACGTCCTTCACATCACCTGTAAGTACACCACCTTGAATGGCAGCTCCGATAGCTACAACCTCGTCTGGATTCACGCCCTTAGAAGGTTCTTTTCCGAAGAAAGCTTTCACAGCATCTTGAACAGCTGGGATACGTGTAGATCCACCAACTAAGATGACTTCGTCAATGTCTTTTTTGCTTAGGCCTGCAGCTTTAAGTGCTGACTGACATGGCTTGATAGAGCGCTTGATGAGATCGTCGCAAATCTTTTCGAATGTCGCACGTGTTAGAGAGCGGACAAGGTGCTTCGGTACACCATCAACTGGCATAATGTATGGCAGATTAATCTCTGTGGAAGTTGTACTTGATAGTTCAATCTTCGCTTTCTCCGCAGCTTCTTTAAGACGCTGTAGAGACATAGGATCTTTACTGAGATCAAGTCCGCCATTCTCGTCTTTAAATTCAGCAACGAGCCATTCGATTAAAATTTGGTCGAAGTCGTCTCCACCAAGGTGAGTATCACCATCTGTAGAAAGAACTTCAAACACACCGTCACCTAACTCGAGGATACTCACATCGTGCGTTCCGCCACCGAGGTCGAAGACAACTATTTTTTGGTCTATAGACTTCTTGTCTAAACCGTAAGCTAAAGCAGCAGCTGTCGGCTCGTTGATGATACGCTTCACTTCAAGGCCAGCAATCTCACCAGCTTCCTTAGTAGCTTGGCGCTGAGCGTCGTTAAAGTAAGCAGGAACAGTGATAACTGCTGCAGTTACGTCAGTTCCAAGGTGATCTTCAGCAGTGCGCTTCATCTTTTGAAGAACCATCGCTGAAATCTCCTGTGGTGTGTAAGAGCGGTCGTCAATCTTTACTCGTGGAGAGTTGTTATCACCTTTAATCACTTCGTATGGCATACGTTTAATGTCCTCAGCAACATCTTTGAACGATGAGCCCATAAAACGTTTGATACTATAAATAGTCTTCGTAGGGTTCGTGATCGCCTGACGTTTTGCGGGCTCACCCACTTTTCTTTCGCCATCAGCGATAAATGCAACGATAGAAGGCGTAGTTCGCTTTCCTTCGCTGTTGTTGATTACTACGGGTTCATTTCCCTCCATAACTGAGACACAGCTGTTGGTGGTCCCGAGATCGATTCCAATGATTTTACTCATAATTAAATTTATTTTTTTAGTTTACATCTGCTCTTAGGCAAATCCCTTGCCACTAAAAATTTCTTTGGCACGACGTTCAACTTGTCAGTTTTATATGTCATTTTATCTTTTTCTCTTAACCCAAACATGCCACCCTGTCCGATTCCCCTTACTTTTACCCCCGTGAATACTCAAAATAACAATTCTGTAAATAATCCCGTTACATTCGCCGTTTTGGGGTACGGTCATATCGGGAAGCGTCACGCAGCTTCTATATCAGCCCATCCTGGAGCTACACTACACGCAATTGCAGATATTGCTCCTGTTGAGTTTGTGACTCAGTCAGATTCAGAAATGCCTTCGATTTTCGATTCATTAGAATCGATGCTTGCTAGTTCTGAATCAAACTCTGTGAAACTACCCGAAGTTGTTTGTGTATGTACTCCCAATGGACTTCATGCTCAGCATTGCATTGCTATTCTACAATCGGGATGTCATGTCGTTCTTGAAAAGCCCATAGCACTCTCGCTTTCCGATGCTAGATTGATATCGGAAGCCTCAAGTTCTTCAGGAAAACATGTTTTTTGTGTGATGCAAAACCGTTTTGCTCCTCCATCTCTTTGGCTTAAAGGATTAGTGGATGCAGGAGATTTAGGCAAAATTCATCAAGTTCACATACAATGTTTTTGGAATCGCGACGATTCTTATTATGCTGCCTCTAAATGGCGAGGAACCCTCGCTTTAGATGGAGGGCCTCTCTTTACTCAATTTTCACATTTTATTGATGTAATGTATTGGATCTTCGGAGGAATTAAGTCTCCACGTGCCATTTTCCATAATCAATCACATCTGCACAATACTGAGTTCGAAGACTCCGGGTCGGTCTCATTCGACTTTAAACGTCAAGGTTTCGGGACATTTACCTTTTCAACAGCACTCGACCGCTCCAACTTCGAAAGTTCACTCACACTCATTGCCGAAAAAGGCACGATACGTATTGGAGGTCAGTATATGAATGAAGTGGTTCACTGTGATGTTCAAGGCTACGAATTACCGACCCTCCCTAAAGCCGCGCCCCCTAACGATTACGGTGCGTACAAAGGCTCTGCCTCCAACCATCACCACGTGATGTCTAACGTAGTTGACGTGCTTCGCCGTGGCGCTACTCTTGCAACTCCTATTTCTGAAGGAGTAGATGTTGTTGAAATGATTGAAGCAATATATGCCTCAGCTCCACGACCTTTGAAAAAATAGCTGGAATATTAAGCTGTCTCAGCGAAGCATTTTTGCCGATGCCACAAATGGGGATAAAGCCCAAACAACAGGCCGGAGCCACCACGCAACAGCAACTAACCTCGCTCGAGGCACGAATTCCGCGCCAAATTCCTTGTAAAATCGATCAACCCCAGGATCTGAACTTCCTCCGAAGTCAAATGTAGATGCGCCTTTTTCAAGTGCATGTGCCATAGCGAAGGAAAGCATTGAAACCGAGGCAATTCCAGACAGTTGACTTCGGATTTGCCCTCCGAAAGAGTAGAGACACGTGTCAGCAGAAGCGAACACGAATCCCCCAGCCGCGATACAATCCCCTTTCGAATCGATTGCTTCTACGGCAAAGCTGAAAGCCTCTGAAGAAATAGCCGTCAGTAACTTCGCGAGCTGTGCGTTGTTAGACTTTAAGTCCTTTCGACTTCGGCTTTCAGCGTGAAGTTCAGTAACAGATCTCCAATCATCTACGAGTTTACATGTGAGTCCAACCTTTTCAGCTCGGCGAATTTGCTTTCTTCGCGTGGAAGGAAGAGGTGAGTGAAGATCGATTTGCCTAGTATGCCGCCACTGGGCTCGAAATCCAGAGGGTGTGTGATGTCTAACGAAAGTGGTGTTTGAGTCGGAGGGAGGGAGGTCTATAAGTTTGATTGCCTCAGATCTTGACTGCCAGCACTTTGTAAGAGCGATGAAATCTGATTCAGAGCAATCAGTTGATAAGCCACAGTCAAGAGCCCAAAGAGGCGTAGCCAGAACTTTTACTCCTTTCAAAGAAAACCTTGAGAGAGCGGAAAATGTGTTGTTGGTCTTAAAAACAGAATATTCTGCTCCACAGTTGTTTAACCATGATGAGCATAAAAAGGGTTGGTCGTTAGTTGACGAATTGTCGACTACTTCAACCATCAACCTCCGATACTACGCTTGACAGCTTCGAACTCTCTATCGCCACGGAACAGGTCCTCACCAAGAGCTAGCCACTCTAGGGCTGCGCCTCTGTCAATGGTTGACAGGAGTTCAGCATTGTAGATAATTGCATAGTGAAGAAGATTTGTTTGGACTTCGCGAAGACCTTTGCCACCTTGTTCAATGAGAAGATTTCTTGCGATTTCATATGTTTCCGCTGCTTCCTTCTTAGAATTGATGAGTTGGTATGCGGAAGCAAACATCAACCAAGCACCAGGATCTTCAGGATCAATGCTCGTAAGATATTTATAGTACGACTTGGCTTTTGTGTATTTTTCGTTGTCCATCTCTGTCTCCGCAGCGTTGGTAGCGTGTTCCCACAACTCGTCATAGAATTCCATGAACTCATAGTAGTACTCAGATTCTTTGTCTTTTTTAACAAATTTAGTAGTGTACTTTAAGCAGTTCTTTATTGCCTTGTTTTTATCTGCTTGATATTGCTCTCTAAGATCGTGGTCATCACTTATGTGAATTCCTAAATAAGCCTGAGCCATGTAAATATACGGAAGAGGTAGTTTCTTAGTCTTTTCGTTTTCAGTGTATCGAATGCACTTGTATAAAACGTTTTCGTATTTCTCGTCAACAATCCACATTAATAGTTTGTTGTACTCATCCTGGGTGATGAGAGGTTTTCTATTCTTGCTTTCATCATCTTGATTGCCTTTTTGGGCAGAAAGATTAGAGGAAAATAGAGTGGAAGCTGCGAAAAGGATACAGAAAATCCAAGATGTGCGGTGAGTGTGAGTTATCATATTTAGTTAAATACAGATTTCATGCCGAAAGATAATCTATCTTCGCGCAACCATGCAAGAAACTAGAACACGCTTTATCTTATTGTTAGCAGCGACGATCATAGCAACGATGATTTCGCCCCCTGTTTTCGCTCAAGGAACCGTTAAGGGTTTTATTAGATCAGAGGCAACTGGAGCTGCAGTTATGTTTGCCAGCGTGTCTCTTGAAGGTACAAGACATGGTGTTGTTACAGATGTTTCTGGATTCTATAGTATTAGTAAAGTTCCTGAGGGTCAGTACAATTTAATTGTATCAAGTATTGAATATGACAACTATAAAGATATAGTTTATATAAAAAACGGTAATGTTCTTACTAAGAACTACTTACTGAAGGAAGGAGTGGTTCAGCTTGAGGGAGCTGAAGTGTCAGCTGACAGAGAGGAGCAGCGCAACAGTGTTCGGATGTCAGTTGAGACGATTAGGCCCGCTGATTTGAAGCATATTCCTAGTTTTGGAGGTCAAGCTGACCTCGTACAAGTGCTGCAGGTTCTGCCTGGTTTTGTTTCAACGGGTGATCAGGGAGGTCAACTTTATATCCGAGGAGGTTCTCCTATTCAGAACAAAGTATTGCTTGACGGAATGATTGTATATAATGCATTTCACAGCATCGGGTTATTTAGTGTTTTTGATTCTGACGCTCTCGCGAATGCAGATGTTTACACGGGTGCATTTTCAGCTAAATACGGAGGTAGAATATCGTCTGTTATGGATATTAAAACCCGCGACGGAAATATGCGTGAGCAGAAAGTAATATTAGGCGCAAGCCCTTTCGGTGCTAAGATTATGCTCGAAGGGCCACTAATGAAAATGAAGGAAAACGAAGGGGGGATCAGTTATTTACTGTCTATGAAACACAGTTATTTAGAGCAATCTTCTCAGTTATTATACCCTTACATTGATGGGGGGAGGTTGCCTTTCGGTTTCACAGATACTTATGGGAAAATCACTTTTGGCGGAGCAGGGTCTAAACTGAGTTTATTCGGTTTCGGATTTTCGGACAATGCCAGTGTTTTAGATGATTCTACAGGAATTGCTTTTGCTAATTATAATTGGAAAAATATTGGTGGTGGGGGTAATTTTACCATAGTTCCTCCTGGTAGCGCTGTCCTTGTTAAAGGTAACTTCGCGATAAGTCAATACAGTATTGGACTTGAGGAGGGGGCCTTGAGTAACAGATACAGTGATGTGAATGGATTCAATTTTGGTCTAGATTTTAAATATGTTTTAGGAGAAGACCGAGTGGAGTATGGACTAGAAGTAGTAGGTTTAGAGACGGATTTCCAAACGTTCAACGCACTTGGAGCAATTGTTGAACAAACAGAAAATACAACTGAATTCGGAGGATATGTCGATTATACGATTAGCCGAGGAAATTTGATTGTGCAGCCAAGTATGCGAACGCAATACTACAGTTCTTTAGCGAAGTTCAGGCCTGAGCCGAGAATTGGAATTAAGTACAAGCACAGTGAAAGGTTAAGATTAAAATTTGCAGCCGGTATGTACTCTCAGAATGTAATTTCGGCTAACTCTGATAGAGACGTCGTAAATCTATTTTATGGATTCCTTTCTGGCCCGGATAATCTTCAGTCTAATTTTGTGAATCCTGATGGTTCAGTACGAGAAGTTTCTCACTCACTCCAAACTGCAAATCATGTTGTTGCCGGATTCGAATATGATCTAACAGAATTCTTAAATCTGAACGTTGAAGGATACTTAAAAGATTTCACTCAGCTTACGAACACCAATCGATCTAAGCTGTTCCCCGATGATGCAGCACATAATGATGTGCCAGAGTTGTTGCGCCTAGATTACTTAGTTGAGAGTGGATTTGCTCATGGTGTTGATATGGTGCTCAAGTATGAGAAACGTTACACATATCTTTGGCTCGTGTATGGTTTAGGTAATGTTGATAGATGGGATGGAGCTCGTTGGTACGATCCGGTTTTTGACAGACAGCATAATGTAAACCTTGTAGCTTCTCAAGATTTCGGTAATACAAAAGATTGGCAGATTAGTGCACGTTGGGCTTTAGGTTCGGGCTTGCCTTTTACTCAGAGTCAGGGTTACTACCAGTCGCCTAACGTTTCAGAGGGTATTTATTCGGACTATGTATCCCAAAATGCCGGTGACATTACTATTTATTACGCTGGTTTAAACGAGGGGCGTTTACCTGCGTATCACCGTCTAGATATTAGTTTACGTAGGACATTTAAGAATGTTTACGGGGGTGATTTAGACTTCACAGCTGGTGTGACAAATGTGTATAGTCGTGAAAATGTGTTTTACATTAACCGTCTAACAGGCCAAAGAAAAAATCAACTTCCCTTTCTTCCTTCAATCGCCATCGATTGGAAGTTTTAACCTATATTTTCAACTCTTAATTTGCTCAACTATTTAAGAGCACATCTGCCGCAGCACGCGCTTCTTTGCTGATTTTATTTCCACTGAGCAAAGTGGCGATAGCTTCATTTCTCTCGGCCTTACTTAAATACTGCGCTCTTGTAATGGCAGTTTTTTCTGTCGTTTCCTTACTTATCTCAATGTGATTGTTGCCCTTTGCGGCAATCTGCGCAAGGTGTGTGACAGAGAAAACTTGCTGTGTTTTTGCCATGTTTAACATGGTTGTAGCCATGCGAGTGGCAACTTCACCAGAAACACCCGTATCAATTTCATCAAGCACTATCGTAGGTGCAGTTTTTCTTGTACCAAGTGTAGCCTTAAATGCGAGCATAATCCTACTTCTCTCACCACCTGAAGCTACTGAAGCAAGAGGTTGTGGGTCCGAGCCAGGGTTGGCTGAGAATAGAAGTTCGACATCTTCGATTCCTTGAGAGTCTGGGGAAGTCAGTTTTGCAAACTCCCAAGACATAACGACATTTGGGAGTTTTAATGGGACTAGCTTCGTGTTTACAATCTTTAACAGTTCTGCACCTGACTTTTTTCTCGATTCAAGCAACTTCTCCCCTGAAGAGATCATGTTGTTAAATTGGGCAGTCTTTTCATCTTTAGCTAACTGTATTTCCTTGTCAAGGCCATCACATCGATCTAATTGATTTTGTAAATCAATCTCAACAAGTTTAAGAGATTCAGTGTCTGAGACACTGTGTTTGTGTAGAGCTGTCGACAAAGCCTCCATCTTCTCCTTAACAATTAAAAGGCGATTGGGGTCTTGGGATATTCCATCAGCTATATTATTTGCCTCCTGAGCAATGTCATTAAGTTCAATTCTGCTGCTGGAAAGTCGATCTTTCAATTTAGATGCCTTAACGCTATACTCAGATAAGTCTTCGAGAATTCGTAGCACTATGTCTATTATTGAGTTTGCGTCATTTCCTTCTGTTGAACTATCTAATAACTCGTAGGTTGTATGTAATCCATTTGCCAGCTCTGTAGCGTGTAAAAGCTCGTTATACTCAGCGTCAAGCTCCGCATAGTTCAAATGCTTAAGGCTAAGTCCACCTAATTCTTCAAGTTGAAAGGCCAAATAATTTTTATCTGCTCTGGGTGTACTCGCTTCTAATTCTAATTTCTTAAGCTTCTCCTTGGCAGTACAAAACGATTCAAAGGAACGCTTGTAAGCTTTGAAAATCTTTTCGTGTCCCCCAAATGAATCAAGGAGATGTAGTCGTGACACTCTATCTAATAGGGCTCTTGTTTCGTCTTGACCATGAAGGTCTACGAGTAATCGGCCTAATGATTTTAAATCGACGATGCTGACTTGAGAATCATTTATAAAAGCTCTAGAACGACCTGTAGAGTTAATTTCTCTTCGGATATAAATTTCAGAGCCTCGGCTCTCTATGTCAAGATAAGTAAGACTTTTACTGATCGTTTTATCTGAAAAGACAGCTTCTACTACACACAGCTTAGCTCCTTGTCTAATGTTAGAGACGTTTCCTCGCTCACCTATTACAAGACCTAAAGCTCCGAGAAGTATTGATTTTCCTGAACCAGTTTCACCAGTTAAGACCGTTAGTCCATCCTCTAACTCAAGAGTTATTTCGCTTATGAGAGCGAAATTTTCTATGTGTAGACGAGTGAGCATTTAACGTTTAAAGTAGAGCATCGTCGTATTTTGAGATGTTTCCTGGATCCATCTGTTTTAATACAGGAAGAAGTCGTACACGCTCAGCTTCAGGCGCTGGGCTGAAGAGTTTAATGATTTCATCACTCTTAGCAAGGAAGAATACCTGAAGGTTAAATGATCCAGGACGAATTCTGTTAGTAGAGCGCATTTCAATTAAAGCGTCGGCGATATTAAGACGTGCCCCTTCGAGATTTGAATCTAATAAATCAAATCCTCTTCTGTGGTAATTATACATGCAGAGTCTAAGAGGACGAAAGGTTTGGCTTAGCATATTTTCGATCAGCCAGTATCTGTTCTGTTTACCTTGGCTGGCGAGCCAACCTTGTCCGCCTGAATTTTGAGCATTGGCAACAATAGTTTGGGCTTTTAAAAAGTACTCAGAACCTGCCTCAAGACCAAAACTGTCATAGTCTAAACCTAAAATCATATACGCGTAATACGCTAAAATAGAACTAAGATTATCCCGGTGTTGACCAGGATTGAATAAAATAGCAGAACCGTTTATCCAAACGAATTCGAAATCTCCGTCTATCACAAAAAGCATGGGTGTTTTGTAATCCGAGTTGTAAACAGGACGATTGCTTTGCACCTGAATTGACCCGCTGAACTTGGTGTTTCCTATAGCTTCGCTAATAGTAATCTGCATGGTACACTCGATTAATTCCTCAAACTCAAAGTTGTCATTGGTCCAACGGCGTCCATTCATAAATCCCCGAATTCCATCTTCTAAACTCTCGAAAACGCTTGCTTCAACATTAGCGATTTGTGGAGCTATTACCTTAACGTTGCAATTGAGTTCTTGGGCTGTAGAGCTAGTCGTCAAAATCGCTAGGATGAAAGTGAATATGGGTAGTTTAAATCTCATTGTTCTAAAATGTAAGCAAGTTTACGATGTCTTTCGCGACTTCGCGTTTAGACTTTAACTCAAAAACATGCGTAGTATTATGTCCATCTACATTTTGAAGGATGGTCACTTTATTTGTGTCGTGACTGAATCCTGCACCGTCATCTGATAAAGTGTTCATTACGATCATGTCAAGGTTTTTACGTTTAAGCTTTTTCTCGGCACTTTTAAGGCTTTCTTCCACAGTGTCCGATTCAAGAGCAAACCCAACCAACAGCTGTCCTTGGGCTTTCATATTTCCTAATTCGAGTAAGGTGTCCGGCGTGTTCTCTAATCTCATGAAGGCTGGTATATCACCTTTATGAAGCTTTTCAGTTGAAGGGGTGGATGGGCGCATATCTGCTACAGCGGCGCAAGCTATAGCAGCATTCATGTGAGGCCAAATCTCGACAGTTCTGTCATACAACTCCTGAGCCGTAACGATATCAATTCGTTTTGTAACCCTTGGAGGCGTGGTTAAATTAACTGGGCCAGTAATCAAAGTTACTTCTGCTCCTAAATCCGCCAATCTTCCAGCAATTTCAAATCCCATTTTACCAGTACTTCTATTGCCTAAAAATCTAACAGCATCTATAGCTTCCTCAGTTGGACCAGCAGTAACTAAAATTTTCTTACCTGTAAAAGGCAATTCCTTTGTGAAGTATTTCTCAATAAAATTTGCAATTTCTTCAGGCTCCTCCATTCTACCTTTACCTTCTAAACCACTTGCCAATGCGCCTGTTTGAGGGTCGATAATTTGCACGCCTCTTTCAAGAAGTGTTTTAAGATTTGACTGAACGGCTTTGTTTGTATACATATCTAAGTCCATAGCGGGTGCGATGGCTACTGGACATCTTGAACTTAAAAAAGCTGCCTGTAGCAAGTTGCTGCAAGTACCATTAACAAATGCGGAAAGTGTTGCTGCTGTACAAGGCGCTACCAAGTATAGATCACCCCAAAGCCCCAATTCTACATGGTTAGTCCATTCTCCACTGTCCCTGTTCTCGGTAAAATCTGAGTGCACAGGACTGCCAACCAATGTGGCAAGAGTTAAAGGTGTAATAAAATCAATGGCGCTAGGTGTCATAATAACTCTAACCTCAGCTCCTCGTTTTATAAACTCTCTGGCTAGAACGGCCGATTTGTATGCCGCTATACTGCCTGTAATTCCTAGCAAAATTCGGCGACCCAGAAGTGCTTTTGGTTGATCCTGGGTTTCCGGTCGTCCGGTCATCTTATATGATATTACGCTTCAGACTTGTCGTCAGTCTTCTTCTCCTCGATCTTCTCCTCACTCTTGTCTGAAGATTTTGATTCGACAACTGGTTTTGTCTCAAGAGCGTCAAATGATAAATCATCTTCCTTCTCTTTATGGGCGATGTAAATCTGTTCGTCTTCTAGTTCCTTCACAGCAATACTATGTGGCTTGGGTAGACGCTCGTAGAACTTTGAGATTTCAATTTGCTCTCGATTTTCAAAAACTTCTTCAAGAGAATCGTTGGGAATAACGAACTCATCCATTTTTTCAGCAAGTTCCTTTTTTAGGTCTTGAGAAAGCTGGTTACTGCGTTTAGAAAGAACCACAATAGATTCGAAAATATTACCAGTTCCTTGGTCCTCGATATCTTTTGTGTTGCGAGTAATGGTTGTTCGCTCTGCTTTTACGTTCTTAAAGTTCATGTTCTAGGTGATTCTAGTTTTCTTCAGATTCTAATGTTTCCACGGCTTTTACGCATGATTCATAGATGCGCTGTGCATCAGGTAGGTATGAACTGTCGCTAAATCGGGTTGCAAAGGTATGAAAAGCTTGCGTAGCATCGTTAAAACGTTCAAGTTTCCTTCGATTTGTGCTTTGAGAGGCGTATTGATAGTGGCTGTCTAGAATGAGAAAGTGAAGTTCTTCGCGAAATGGAGAGTCGGGGAAATCTTTTAAAGCATAAGCCATTGCGATAGTTGCGCTTTTGAATTGTCCTGTTTTATGATAAATAGCAGCCGACTCAAATGACTTGCGTTCAAGCTTTGATCTAAGATTGTCGATCATTGTTTGGCTAGAGTCTCTGTAAGCAGATGAGGGATGTCTATCCATGAATAGTTGTAATTCTTGGATGGCTGACTTTGTTTCGGTTTGGTCTAAAGACCAATTGGGGGAAAGGAAGTAGCTGCAATTTGCCGCTTTAAACTCCGCATCTTCAACGAGTTCGCTATTGGGAAAAGTCTTCGCATATGTACTGAAATAATACCGGGCGAGATAGAAGTCGTTTACGCAATAGTGCGCCGATGCATACTTGTACTGAACGTCTTTTGCTCTTTGAGTGCCTCTCGTGAGCCCCACTAATTCTTCTAAAATAGGGAGTGCTTTCAAGCAAGATCCAGAGTCAAGTGCCGCCTGAGCGAATTCCCATTTAAGCTCTGCATCAGTACTCTTTAAAACCTTATTGTATTCTGAACAGCTATTAAAGGCTGCCAGAATTGTTAGAGCAAAAACGAAAAGAAATGAATTTTTATTCATGAGGGCGAAGGTAGTAAGACAGTTCACAATTTGCGAATGATATTTGTGAAAAAAAATGTGTTAAAAGGTGCAGTCTATTCAGTAAATTTGCAGCTTCAACTAAAGCCTTAAACTAAAACTATTTCGTTTGGACATTTTTGATCGCATTCGCAAAGACCGTGGGCCATTAGGCCAACATGCTCGAGAGAGCCACGGTTATTTCACATTTCCAAAATTAGAAGGGGAGATTTCTAATCACATGACTTTTAGAGGAAAGAAAGTGCTTGTTTGGTCTATAAATAACTACCTCGGTTTATCTAACCATCCTGAAGTCCGAAAAGTTGATGCTGATGCTGCTGCTAAGTGGGGTATGGGTTATCCGATGGGTGCGCGTATGATGTCAGGCCAAACATCAGAGCACGAAGGCCTTGAGCGTGAACTCTCTGCTTTTATGTTGAAAGATGATTCATTTCTACTCAACTTTGGATATCAAGGTTGTCAGTCAGCAATCGAGGCGCTTGTAACTCGCCACGACGTAATTGTTTACGATTCAGAGTCGCATGCTTGTATGGTAGACGGTGTTCGCCTTCATCAGGGCAAGCGCTACGTTTTCCAACACAACGATATGGTGAGCTTTCAAAAACAGCTTGATCGCGCACGTAAGCTCATCGAAGTTACTGGCGGCGGTATTCTCGTAGTTACCGAAGGTGTGTTTGGTATGGCTGGCGACCAAGGTAAATTAGCTGAAATCTGCGAATATAAAAAAGAGTATGGATTTCGTCTATTTGTAGATGATGCTCATGGATTCGGAACTGTTGGAGAGAATGGTCGTGGAGCTGGTGACGAACAGGGATGTCATGATCAAATAGATGTTTATTTCGGAACTTTTGCGAAAGCGATGGCTACAATTGGCGCTTTTGTTTCTGGTGATGAAGATGTAATCGACTTCCTTCGTTACAATATGCGTTCTCAGACTTTCGCTAAAGCTTTACCTATGCCTATAGTTGTAGGAGCTCGAAGGCGTCTTAAGATGCTTCGTGAATCTTCAACACACAAAGAAAATCTTTGGGCAATAGCTTCTTCACTTCAGTCTGGTCTACGTGCTGAAGGCTTCAACTTAGGAGTAACGAACTCTTGCGTGACGCCAGTATTTCTTCATGGAGGTTTAGGCGAAGCGACAAACCTAACCGTTGATCTTCGAGAAAACCACGGAATTTTTTGTTCAATCGTTGTATATCCTGTTGTCCCTAAAGACACAATTATGCTACGTCTCATCCCAACAGCTGTTCACACTCAGGAGGATGTTGATTTCACTATAAAAACTTTCTCCAAAGTGAAAGCTCGTTTAGAAGCAGGAGAATACAAAAGCGAGAAAATCGCTTCGTGGAGTTAATACATAACTAGGTTAGGTGCGCGTTTTTATCGAACTTTCTTATGACGGAACTCACTATCATGGTTGGCAACGCCAACCTGTTTCATATACTGTACAACAAGTTATAGAAGAAGCTTTAGAGCGTTTGTGCGGCACTAAAACTGCAATAGTGGGTTGTGGGCGAACAGACGCTGAGGTTCACGCGTCATATTACGTAGCTCATTGCGACATTCCCGCGTTGTATGAAGCACAGCGTTACGATTCATTAGATCAGCTTACCTTTAAACTCAATGGAATATTAAATGATGATGTTGCAATAAAATGTATCACTGAGGTATCAGAAAAAGCTCACGCAAGGTTCGATGCTTCAGACAGATCATACACATATCTTATGCATACAATTAAGAACCCGTTTCTCTCTGGTAGATCAGCAAGAGTTTTCGGAGAATTAGATGTTGAAGCTATGCGAATGGCAGCTCTTCATTTAATTTTTCAGGGAGATTTTGCTGCATTTTGTAAAACCGGAACTGATGTTAAAACGACTATTTGTAATGTCCGAAAATTAGAGATTTTCGAAGATGAATTAAAGGGTCAAATTCGCATAGAAATATCAGCTGATCGATATCTCCGCAATATGGTGCGTGCCATTGTGGGCACCTTGCTTGATGTTGGGAGAGGTAAGTTGTGCGAATCAGATTTCCAAGATATTATTGCTTCTTGTGACCGCACACGTGCTGGGCGTTCCGCTCCTGGTTGTGGCCTGTACCTTTCGCGTGTAGAATATCCTTCAAACGTTTTCGTTTCCTCGTATCTTTGAGGAAACGATGATAAAACACAGAACCCTTAAATTGATACTGAGTGAAGTGAAGCCGTATAGGATTCGTTTCACGATAACAGGCGTATTAATTATATTTCTATCAAGTATAGTTTGGGTGCGACCAGCTTTGATTCAACATGCGGTTGATGTTGAAATGGCAAATAGAGATTATGAGGGTATGCTCAATGTTTTCATAGTAATTGTTGGAATTTTATTCTTTGAAGCCTTTCTCAAATATCGAGTTACTTACTTAGCAAATTGGGTTGCCCTTAGTGTTTCTCTAAATTTAAGGACCAAACTTTTTAGACATCTCATGGCTTTCCGCCTCAGGTTTTTCGACAAAACGCCAGTGGGTAAGCTCGTGACTAGATTGGTTAGTGATGTTGATGGTATCGCAAATGTGTTTTCGAATGGACTCCTAAATGCGATTGGAGATATACTCACTTTGATAGTGGTTCTAATCGCAATGCTCGTCATTGATTTGAAGCTAACTTTTTTTGTGATTCTACCGATTCCGATTCTATTGGTGGCTACACGCATTTTCCAAAAACATATCAAGAAATCGTTTGCTGACGTTAGAAATCAGGTTTCTAATATGAATGAATTTGTGCAGGAGCACGTTACAGGAATGCATATCGTACAGGCATATAGTAGGGAGAAGGAGGAGGAGGAAAGGTTTGCTGAACTAAACAAGAAGCATCAGGAAGCAAATGTGAGTTCAATAAAAGCGTTCAGCATTTTCTTTCCAGTAGTGGAAATGCTTAGCGCGACAAGTGTTGCTCTGTTGTTGTGGTTAGGAGTAGAAGGAGTCGTTGATGGAGATATAACATTAGGAGTGGTTCTTCAATTCGTGCTTTATGTTTTTATGCTCTATCGACCGATAAGGCAGCTTGCTGATAGATTTAATGTGTTACAAATGGGTATTATAAATGCAGAAAGAGTATTTAATCTGTTGCTACAAAATGAATCTGTCTCAGATGAGGGAGAAAATGGAAATGTAACGTTTGAGGGTAGAATCGAATTTGAGGATGTTTGGTTTTCCTACGACGACAAGAATATTGGTGAGAACTGGGTTTTAAAGGGTGTTTCGTTTACAATAGAGCCTGGAGAAACAGTAGCTTTTGTAGGAGCTACAGGTGCAGGGAAGAGTTCTATTATCGGACTATTGTCAAGATTCTACGAGTTTCAGAAAGGAATAATTCGAATAGACGGAGTTGATATTCGCGAAATACCACTTACAAAGCTCAGAGAAAATGTGGGAGTCGTTCAGCAGGAAGTGTTTCTAATGTCAGACAGCTTAAGGGCAAATGTTTCATTGCATGATAAAACGATAACTGATGCTGAAATTATGGAGGCAGCTAAAACAGTTGGAGCAGCTGAATTTATCAGTCAATATGCTGATGGTTTAGATCTAGACGTTCGTGAGAGGGGGGCAATGTTGTCTGTGGGGCAACGTCAACTTATCGCTTTTATGCGGGCTTACGTTACAAAACCTAACATTCTAATTTTAGACGAGGCGACATCCTCTATAGATTCTGAATCTGAGAGACTTATTCAAAAGGCGACAGCTTCTATTACAAAGGGTAGGACTTCACTGATTGTTGCACACAGGCTAAGCACTATACGCTACTCAGATAAAATTTGTGTTGTCCAGGATGGAGTCATCGTAGAAAGTGGAACTCATGAAGCACTTTTAGAAAAAAAAGGAGTTTACCACTCTTCTTTTTTTCTATACCCAGTTGATTGAACATCGGCAACTCTAATTCCATCTTGATTGTGGATGATAGCATCGACGTTCGCAACTCGATGTTTGAGCTTTGTTACAGTAGCTTCTGCAGTAATCACATCTCCCACATGAACTGAGGATAAATGACGGATTGAAATGTTGAGGCTTAATGCATGACGGCCATGAGCATTTGAAGCAAAGGCTATGGCGCTATCAGCGAGTGCGAATGTAATCGAGCCGTGAATGATGCCAAACCCGTTCGCCATTTCTTCGCGAGCAGTCATTTGAAGTTTACAAAAACCTGGTCGAGACTCAAGAACTTCTGCTTTAAGCCACTTTGTCATTCTGTCACCGACTAGTAGTTTTTTCACAATGGGATGTATGTTTCCGGAATCTTCGTTCATTAGTTCAAGACTTATTTAACTGGTCAGTTTTAAATGCATTTAAAATGTTCGAATGGTTCTAAGCACTTATTGCAACTAAAAGAAGCTTTACAGGCTGTGGAGCCGAAGGGAGAAACGAGGTTTGTATCTCTGCTTTTACAAAGAGGGCAGGGGATGATGCGGTTATCTCCTGTTAAGAATGCTCTGTCGTGGCTTAAGCCTTCTGGTGGTGCTATGCCGTTCTGAGTCATTTTTTCGCGTGCTTTGTCTGAGATCCAATCTGTAGTCCAGGCAGGGCTCAGTGCAATTCGAACTTCAGACTTTGGGTCCATAACGCGAGCCGCTGCGAGTACCTCTTTGTGGATTATGTCAGTTGCTGGGCAGCCGGAATAAGTCGGGGTGATGATGCAAATAGTGTGACCGTTTTCGAAGATTACATCACGTAGTATTCCCATATCGCTAACGCTAAGAAAGGGAAGTTCGGGATCCATAACGTCCTCGAGTTGGCGTTTTACAACCTTGACTAATGCAATTGCATCAAGGGATTCTTCGATATTACCACCTTCTACCTTCTTTACCATGTTGCGTCTGGATAGGCGCGAGGGAGGCTTTGCATCTCGGCGAGTAAAAATCCGAATGATTCAGTATGTATACCAAAGCGACCTCCTTTTTGCATCCATCCATCTTCTGGACGTTGAAGAGTAGCATCTTTTAAGACAGCGTTAATCGCGGAATCCCACTTGGTTTTGATAGAATCGAGGTCGGGTAGGAGGCCTGAAGCGGCTCCTGCGATATCGATTTCGTCAACAGTGAACATTTCTCCCGTAAACTTCCACAATTTTTCAAGCGATTTTTGAACACGGGAATGGCTTTCGTCGGTGCCGTCTCCGAGGCGTATTACCCATTTACTGCTGTGATCTGCATGGTATCTAATTTCCTTTATTGCTTTTGCGGCAATAGCTGCTGCATCTAAGTCGAAGGTTTGAGAAGCGATATGTTCTGCTCTAAATAGAGCGTAGTAGTCAAACAGAAACTGACGTACGATAGTATCACCGAAGTCTCCATTGGGTTGTTCTACGAGAAGTAAATTTTGGAAATCTCTCTCTATTCTGTGGAAAGCAAGTTGGTCGTCAGTTTGTGTATCGTTTTTATTGAGAGAGCCGGCGAGGGATAGATATGACTGGGTTTGGCCTATAAGATCAAGAGCGATGTTAGTGAGCGCAATATCCTCTTCTAGGGCAGGAGCATGGCCACACCATTCGCCCAGGCGTTGGCCTAAGATGAGAGCATCGTCACCTAGGCGTAAAAGAGCCTGCTTGTGCTGAGATTTATTCACGTTCTATGAGATACAGTTTGATTACATATGGTTCACCTCGTCCGGGAGGACGAAGAAAGTGGGGTGACGGTACACTTTGTCGTTAGCTGGATCGAAAAGCGCTTCAGAATCTTTAGGAGAACTAGCCGAAATGCTCTCTGCAGGTACAACCCATATGCTAACCCCTTCCTGTCTACGAGTGTAGACATCGCGGGCGTTTCCTATAGCCATTTCTGCGTCAGATGCGTGAAGGCTGCCTACATGCTTGTGTCCGAGGCCTTGCTTGCTACGTATGAAAACCTCCCACAAAGGCCAATTGTTTTTAGTGTCGCTCATCTTATTGTGCTTTTAGCCTTTGTTTTTCTCTTTGTTTTCTCTGCGTACGCTACCGCAGCTTCTCTTACCCAAGCTCCATCATCGTGAGCTTTGTTTCGCACGGCCAGTCTTTCCTCATTACAAGGACCGTTTCCAGCTAGCACATCGTTAAACTCATCCCAATCAATCTCACCGAAATCATGGTGACCGGTCTCATCATTCCACTTTAACTCATTATCGGGCATCTTAAGTCCTATGCACTCTGCTTGGGGAACGGTCATATCAACCATTCTTTGGCGTAATTCATCATTTGTGAAGCGCTTAATCTTCCACTTCATATTTTGTGAACTGTGTTCACTGTCCTTGTCACTTGGACCAAACATCATCAGTGACGGCCACCACCAACGGTTTAAAGCATCCTGAGCCATTTCTCTTTGGGCTTCATTACCTTTCATAAGCTCCACCATGATTGAATATCCCTGTCTTTGGTGAAAACTCTCCTCTTTACAAACCCTAATCATAGACCTTGAGTAAGGTCCGTAGCTACACCTACAAAGAGGCACCTGATTCAAAATCGCCGCTCCATCTACAAGCCAACCAATTGCTCCAATATCTGCCCATGTTAATACGGGGTAATTAAAGATGCTGCTGTACTTAGCCTTGCCACTCAATAAGTCGTTGACAAGATCAGACCTCTCTACTCCGAGAGTCTCCGCTGCAGAATACAGATACAACCCATGCCCGGCTTCATCTTGAACTTTAGCTAGTAAAATTGCCTTCCTCTTCAAACTTGGCGCTCTTGTAATCCAATTCCCCTCAGGCAGCATTCCCACTACTTCTGAATGCGCATGCTGCGAAATTTGACGAATCAATGTTTTCCGATAACCATCTGGCATCCAATCTTTTGGCTCAATCTTTTTCTCTGCTGCTACATAGGCGTCAAATTGTTCTAAAGTTTGAATCATATATCAAAGATACTGCTAACATTTTTTTTATTTTTGATTTAGATCAAATCATTATAAATTACTTTTCCCTCTTACCTTCGCGCCATGTCTAAATTCCAAACACTACGAGTTACAGAGATCTGTCGTGAAACTCCTGAATCAGTTTCAATTTTACTCAAACCAGTTTCCGGAGAATCTTTTAGCTTCCTTGCTGGCCAGTATCTTACGCTCCTTGCTAAAATACATGGGGAGGATGTTCGCCGCAGTTACTCACTATGTTCATCTCCTTCTGAAGGAGTTCTACGTGTAGCAGTAAAGGAAGTGCTAGGAGGGAAATTTAGCACTTTCTGTAATCGCATGCTTGCTGTTGGTGATACTCTTGAGTCTCTTCCCCCTGATGGTCGTTTCACTCGCGATTTCAAGGACTCTGTTAATAACCACCTTGCCATCGCTGCCGGATCAGGAATTACACCTGTTATTTCAATAATAAAGGACGTTCTCTCGACCGACTCCTCAGCTAAATTTACCCTTTGCTATGTTAACAAAGAGACTTCGAGTATCATATTTAAGAACGAATTATCTGACCTAAAAGACACTTATTTAGAACGTCTTCAACTCTTTAATTTTCTCACTCGTGAACCTGCGGAAATCGAACTCTTCTCAGGTCGCCTTGACTCAAAGCGTCTCTCGCGTCTTTTCCCCGAAGTTATTTCCCCAACATCTTTTGACGTAGCTTACTTGTGCGGCCCTGAATCTATGATCTCAGATTGTAGAACAGCCCTCACTGGGGCTGGTATGCCGGACTCGGCAGTTAAATATGAACTATTCACAACATCTTCAGATTACGTTAAAGCCCCCCCTATTGAAGCCACTTCATTGGCTTCTGGTGAAGAGGTTGAAGTTTCCATTGTTCTAGATGGCGTTACAACCCAAGTCTCAGTAAAACGCTCCGGCAAATCAATACTCGATGCTGCTTTAGATTCTGGAGTTGATGCGCCCTTCTCGTGCCAAGGTGGAGTTTGCTGTACTTGCCGTTGTAAAATGACTTCCGGTAGTGCTTCGATGGATATTAACTTTGCTTTAGAAGAAGAAGAAGTCGATAATGGTTATGTCCTTGCATGTCAATCTCACCCCGAAGGAGATGGGCCATTTGTAATGGATTTCGACCAGCCTTAATTTAAGCTCTTTCAGCCAACTTAAGCCATCGCATCTCTGCTTCGTCTAGGTCTGAGGTGACTTTACCTAGTTCATCCCCTAGTTTTATTAAATCCTCATGAGAATTGCATGTTTCAAGTTTAGAAGATAACGTATCGCGCTTCACTTCGAGCTGCTCTATCAGAGGTCCGAGTTTGTCAAACTCAAATTTTTCTTTGTATGTTAGTTTAGCGGTGTAATCGCCTTTTACCTCCACAGGCTTCAAGTTAGAATCAGAGTCAGAAGTCGCTGATCGAGCCTCTGCAAGTCTTTCTGCGTGCGATAACCGGTACTGTGTGTAGTTGCCAGGGTAGTCACGTATTGAAAGATCTTCGTTTTCGCCGACAACCCAAATATGCTCAACGATCTTGTCCATAAAGTACCTGTCATGAGATACAACAATAAGGCAGCCGGCAAAATCTAAGAGAAACTCTTCTAATACTGTGAGAGTGAAGATGTCAAGATCGTTCGTGGGCTCGTCTAGGATAAGAAAATTAGGGTTGCTCATTAAAACCCTAAGAAGGTGAAGTCGCTTGCGTTCTCCTCCACTCAGTACTTTAATGTACTGATGATGCATAGGTCGCGGGAAAAGAAAGCGCTCTAGGAGTTGAGCAGCAGATAACTTCGCCCCTCCTTTAAGAGGAATATAATCACCGATTTCACGAACAGCATCGATTACCTTCCATTCCTCACTGAAATCACCGCCCTGCTGATGATAGTGGCCGAATACGACCGTTTCGCCTACGATTACTTTACCAGCATCTGGTGCTTGTTCGCCTAAGATCATTTTTAATAGTGAAGTTTTACCTGATCCGTTAACTCCCACTACTCCTATACGCTCGCCTCTAATGAAGTGATGCGTAATGCCTTCGAATAAAGTTCGCTCGCCATACGCACACTTGATTTTATGGAGTTCAACAATCTTTCCGCCAAGACGTGATGGGATTACACTGATGTGCATAGGATCTTCCTTTAGACGTACAGATGCCTCCTTTTTTATTTCGTAAAAGCGGTCTATTCTGCTTTTGCTTTTGCCGGTACGTGCTGAGGGTGTGGAGCGCATCCAAACTAGTTCCCGTTTCATCGCTTTCTGCGACCGGTCTTTAGAAGCTAGTGCGTTTTCTCGTCTCTCGTCTCTCTTTTCTAAGTAGTAGCTGAAATTTCCTTTATAGGGGTGAAGCTTTAAGTTTTCTAGTTCTAGGATACGATCACACACATTTTCCAGGAAATATCTGTCATGAGTAATCATGAAGATGGTTGAGTTCGTTGCGGAGAGGCGCTTTTCAAGCCAATTAATCATGTCTAGATCGAGATGGTTTGTAGGCTCGTCTAGGAAAAGGAGGTCGGGCGCTTCGAGTAGAACGGCCGCGAGAGCTGCCCTGCGTCTTTCACCACCACTAAGAGATCCAACTTTGCGGCTCAAGTCGTGGAGATTTAGTTGGCCGAGTATTTCACGAGCGCGGGCTTCATAATTCCAAGCTTCAGTCCTATCCATAGCATCACTGGCCTCCTGAAATTTCACTCCTTCGGCACCACGCTCTAATTCTTGCTCGTAGTTCCTAAGAGCTATAACAGCAGGGTTGTCCCCTATATACAACGTATCAAGAAGCGTTGCTGCCAAATCTAAATCCGCTTCTTGCTTCAAATAAGAATAACGAATACCTCCAGCAAATACAATCCTCCCGTCATCAGCTGGCTCAAGATTACAAATGGTGCGCATTAGAGTACTCTTTCCTTTACCGTTGCGGGCGACAAGAGCCACCCTTTGGCCTTTACCTATACCGAACGTTAGATTCTCAAAGAGTTGACGTTCTCCATACCTTTTCGAAAGGCTCTCAACTGATAAAACGTTTTGTTCTGCCATGTTCGCAAGGTAGGTGTCACTGTGTTAGTTAGCGTTCTAGTATCAGTAAATATTGATAAATCACATCAAATTAACACTTTATCGTTGATATGTATTTTGAGTAATTTATTTTGTAATTGGAATTAAGTCGCATATTTACCCCGAACAAAAACAATGTTATATGAAAAATTTATTTACTTTATGTGCGTGTGCTTTTTTAACTTTCACGCTATCAGCTCAGTCTGAGCAAGCTGCAGGATCTTATTACCTAGGATCTGGTAATGCACTCGACTTAGTCAACATCTTTGGTGGTGCAGTTGAGATGGATGCTACCATAGGATACGCTGTAATCGACGATCTTGTTGTTACAGGTTCAATTAACTCTGATGCGTCTGACGCGGCAGAAATGCACCTAGATTTAGGTGTTCGTTATTTTGGGCTTTCTTTCATGAATGGCCTCTTCGTACAAGCAGGAGCTTCGAATCTTCTCAGTGCTATGGGTGGTGATATGAGTATTGAGGTAGGTGTGGGTAAGTACTTCAGCCTTGGTGCTGTAAGTGACCGCTTCTATGTTGATCCACAAATTAATTACAATTTAGACAATGGATTTGAGACTAAGATTGGTCTAGGATTGCGTTTCTAAGCTGATTTAAGAAATCTTATTATGAAAGAGCTAACCTGCGGGTTGGCTCTTTTTTTTCTTTATATATGTTTATTTTTGCAATCAAACTGCTTTTTATTAGATAGATGTATTCATTCCACACCTCTTCATGGTCGGATCTTACAAGAGATCAGTTTCATGCAATACTTAGACTTCGCATAAGTGTTTTCGTAGTCGAGCAGAATTGTCCATATCCTGAGCTTGACACTAAGGATTTGAGCTCTATTCAAGTTTATGCATTAAAAAATGACGAGAATATAGTGTTGGGAGATTCAGCAATTGCTTGTGTTAGAATATGCGCTCCAGGAGTTAGCTATCCTGAGCCGAGTATAGGCAGAGTAGCTACACGTTCTGACTGCAGGAAAATAGGACTCGGAATAGAGATAATGAAAAGAGCCCTTGAAGCGTGTGAATCTGCTTATCCCGGGCAGGGAATCCGCATTTCTGCTCAGTGTTACCTTGAAAAGTTCTATTCTGACCTTGGGTTTTCCTCCACTGGCGAAACCTACTTAGAGGATGATATCCTACATATCCAAATGTTTCGGCCTAGCTCAAGTTAATTTTGGCTGTTGGCCTACTTAATGTCTAATTCAACGTTAATGAGCCCAGGGCCCGACGATACAGCGGCCTTAACAAAAGCCATAAAAAGAGGGTGAGGAGCCAGTACAGTAGATGCGTATTCTGGATGAAACTGTGTCGCTACAAAGTATGGGTGAGTAGGTATCTCAATGATTTCAACCAATCCGTTAACGGGATTGATTCCCGTAGCGACCATGCCTGCATCTTCAAGCCTAGATCGGTATGCTTCGTTAAATTCGTATCGATGTCTATGTCGTTCTTCAACAGAATCTATACCGTAGATTGATTGCACCCTTGACCCTTCTTTTAAGTCACAGGGGTAAGCGCCTAGCCTCATCGTTCCGCCCATTTTTGTAACGGATTTCTGTTCCGCCATGATGTCGATGACTGGGTCGGGCGTGTACTGTTTAATTTCAGAAGAATGAGCCTCGCTTAAACCGAGTACATTTCTGGCAAATTCAATAACAGCGCATTGCATTCCGAGGCAAATTCCGAAGAATGGAATTTTGTTTAAGCGGGCGAATTTTATTGCTTCAAGTTTCCCATCTATTCCCCTAGATCCAAATCCAGGAGCGACCAATATTCCATCTAGCTTCCCAAGAAGTTCTGATGAAGTGTTAGGTGAAACTTTTTCGGAGTGAATCCAATGAATCTCCACCTTATTTTTCAAGTGAGCTCCAGCATGGGAAAGAGCTTCTGAAATACTTTTATAGGAGTCCTTAAGCTCCACATACTTCCCCACAAGTCCAATATGAACTGTTGAGTCTGGATTTTTATATCGATGTAGAAATTCTTTCCAATTCTTTAAATTGGGTTTATCTACAGTGCTATAGTCAATGCCTAACTTACTCATAACCACTTCATCAAGACCCTCTTCTTGCATTAGCAGTGGAACATCGTAAATGGTTTCAGCATCGATTGACTCAATCACAGATTCAATATTTACGTTACAAAATTGAGCTAGCTTTGACCTTATGCCGTTGGTGAGGTGATGTTCTGTTCTGCAAACGAGAATATCGGGTTGAATGCCCAATTGTAGTAGTTGCTTTACTGAGTGCTGTGTGGGCTTCGTCTTTAACTCACCTGCTGCACTCAAATATGGAACGAGTGTAAGGTGAATGACTAATGTATCATCAGGACTTTCCCACTTCATCTGTCTCACGGCCTCGATATATGGCAAAGATTCAATATCTCCAACTGTACCTCCAATTTCTGTTATAACAAAATCGAACTCTGATTCAGAGCCTAAAATCTGTACACACCTCTTAATTTCGTCGGTGATATGAGGTATAATTTGGACTGTCTTGCCTAGATACTCACCGCGTCTCTCCTTATTTATAACCGACTGATAGATTCGCCCAGTAGTAATATTATTTGCCTGAGTTGTGCATACGTTTAGGAACCTTTCATAGTGGCCTAAGTCCAAATCAGTTTCAGCCCCATCAACCGTTACATAACACTCTCCATGCTCATAAGGGTTCAAAGTGCCGGGGTCAACATTGATATAGGGATCGAGTTTCTGAATGGTAACCCTGTAGCCACGAGCCTGTAATAGCTTTGCTAAAGATGCGCTTACAATGCCCTTCCCTAAACTCGAACTAACGCCCCCTGTTACAAATACATAGCGGCTATTACGCCCGTGTGAGGAGTTGTGAGAATAAGAAGATTGAGTTAATGGCATGTTCCCGAATTCGTAATCTGAATACGGAGTACAAAGGTAGTAGAAACACTCTTTACAAATGACTTTCCCCAGATATTTATCTGTTAACAATTAAATGGCTGAACCTCACATTAGTTTTCCAGTCAAGGCATCGATCAATTTGAAGCCGGATAGGAATTCTCTGGCAACTATACGTAGAAGTGTGTAGCCCGGGATGGCGAGGACCATGCCGGAAACCCCTCCGAGTAGGCCGGCCATACTAATGATGATAAAGATCTCGAGCGGGTGTGCCATGACTCTATTTGAGAATATAAATGGTTGTGTGAAGAAATTGTCCACAAGTTGTGTTATACCATAGACAATAGCAGCATATAGGATGTGGAAACCCCAGCCAGAGGGGTCGCCTTCGTATGTTGTTGCCACGATGGTGAGACCGAGAGCTGTGGAGGCTAGTGGACCCAGGTAGGGGATGAGGTTAAATAGACCAGCGATAAAACCTAAAAGTAAAGCGTTAGAGGCTCCTATGATGGTCAGACCAGATGAAACCATGATGGTGACTATTGTTATTTGGACGATAAGACCGGAAAAATAACGGGTGAGAAGAAGTGAAGATGACTCCATAACATGCTCCATTTTTTCGACCTGAGACTCGGGGGTGAGGGCAAGAATCATATTGTGAAATAGGTTAGCGTCCTTGAGGAAGAAGAAGGTCATAAAGATGATGCTGAACAAGGCGATGAATGCACTTCCCAGGAATGCGAATAGCCCTGAGAATATACTTCCAACTCCGTCAAGGCCTATGAGGTGTTGGATTTGGGAGGTGAGGAGTGAGGTAGCACTCTGATCTGATAGATAAAGGCTAGCAGAGAGGGAGTCGGCAGCGGCAAGCCACGTCTTAACGGTGCTAGCTATTTGCTCAGGATCTAGAGAGTTAAGTACTTTAGCTTCAGCTGCAACGAGCGGCCCAAACATTCCCAATACAAATCCCCCTAATGTAATAAAACTGATTAAAGCCAATACAGCTCCCACCGAAGAAGAAATAGATCTCCCTTTGATTTTACCTTTAGAAATAAATTTTACGATAGGTCTTCCTGCAAAACTGAGCGCTACAGAAACAAGAAGGTATCCAACCAGCCCTCGAAAAAAGTACAGGGCGTAAATACCCAAAAGAACTCCTATAACTTGTAGAATAGTACGTATGGTGGAATTTTGCATAAGAATAAGTATTAGATTAAATCGATTGCATTTAGGGCATACTAATTTGATTGCAAGTTAAGGTGTGCAGATTTTAACTACTGAACCTGTGCCGTCAAAGATTTCTCGCCATTCGTTGATAAGTAAATTGATCACAATCCCAGTTCCTGGTAGCATGGGGATATTTTCCCCGGTGAGTTTTTTGACGAGGTTCATGATTCCGGGGTTGTGTCCTACAATGATGCATGATTCGAACGCTTCAGATAAGCCTTCTAAGTATTTAAGCCAAACCCAGTCTTCCGCCAAATACCCATCTTCCAAAAAAAACAATGACACATTGTGTGACTTAAGTTTGCTGTTTAAAATTTCCGCAGTCTTTTTTAGTCCTTGTAGATGGTGAGCTTACGAGCACCGCATTAGGTAAGTGGTATTTAGAGAAATCCTCGCTCACTCTTTCTATATCTGACAGTCCTTTATTTGTAAGATTCCTATCGAAATCGGGGCTGCTGATGGCCGCTTAGCCGTGTCGTAAAACAAAAAGATTAGGCATGACTAAATTTTTGAGGATGTTGTGATTAAGTTTGTGTTTAACAAAGTACTCATTAAATTGATTTCAGCTACAACATCGAGCAACAGGCAAGACTATTTAAAGGCAATTATGTCTTTTGAATTGCGTGGAGCTAAAGCAAGTACTTCTGCAATTTCGGATAAGCTCAGCACTCGGCCCGCTTCTGTGACTGGAATGTTTAGGGTGTTAGCCGATAGTGATTTAATAGAATACAAGCCCTACAAAGGGGCTAAGCTTACTTTAAAAGGTCGAGACGTAGCTATCTCTCTAATGAGGAAACACAGATTGTGGGAAACTTTTATGGTGGAAAAATTAGGGTTTGGCTGGGATGAAGTTCATGATGTGGCTGAGCAATTAGAACACGTAAATTCCCTAAAGCTAATTTCTAAGTTAGATGCCTTTCTCGGATTCCCGAGGTTCGATCCGCACGGAGACCCTATCCCAGATTCTCAAGGTGTTTTTTCTGACAGATCAACCTTGGTAGGGGTGTGTGAAATCGCGCTTGGCAATACGGCTTCTATTCGGGGAGTGCTTAGTAGCAGTGATTCTTTCTTAAAGCATCTAGATGATTTAGGGATTAAGTTGGGATTAGTATTTACTGTTGTTAAGGTATTTGAGTATGATGGTAGTTTTCAAGTTAAAGTGGGAGGAAAAGAGGAGGTTTGGTCTAAAAAATTAGTTGAACAGCTATTAGCTGAAGTTAAATAGTAAAAAAAAATAATAGGTAATGATGACATATGATTCTTTATTAACGTGGCTGGAGACGATAGGGCCTATTCGCCAAGCATTATATGCTGGATTATTTACATGGGGATTAACAGCAATAGGTGCTGCACTAGTCTTTTTCTTTAACGCATCAAATCGCAAGGTTTTAGATTGTGCACTTGGATTTACTGGAGGTGTAATGATTGCAGCAAGTTTTTGGTCACTCCTTTCTCCTGCAATCGCTTATATCGAACTACAAAATGAAATGGGATTAAGTTCAATGCCAGCGTGGTTGCCACCTGCTATTGGGTTTTTCCTTGGAGCGTTATTCTTATTTGTTTTAGATAAAATCATTCCTCATCTACATTTATTTGCCAAAAGGGAAGAAGCAGAAGGTATATCTACAAACTGGCGAAAAACTATTTTATTAGTGCTGGCTATTGCTTTGCATAATATACCAGAAGGATTAGCTGTTGGTGTTGCATTTGGTGCCCTTGCTAATCCTGAGCTTTTAGGAATGGATGGTCATTCAGTTTTCACAATAGGGGGTGCAGTTGCTTTAGCTATTGGAATTGGAATTCAAAATTTTCCAGAAGGATTTGCTGTATCTATGCCTTTAAGAAGAATGGGGGTCAGTAAATGGAAATCTTGGAAATGGGGGCAGTTGTCAGCTATTGTGGAGCCAATATTTGCAGTGATAGGAGCTGCTATAGTCATGACAGTTTTGCCAATCCTTCCTTATGCTTTAGCTTTTGCTGCAGGAGCAATGATATTTATTGTAGTTGAAGAAGTTATTCCAGAGAGTCAGCGAGGAGGAAATACAGACCTTGCTACAATGGGATTAATCGTTGGATTCATCGTCATGATGTCGCTCGATGTTGGACTTGGGTAGCACTCTTATTGGGAGATTTCTGCTCCGCCAAACCTTCCAGAGCTCATCATCAGTACACAGTGGTTCTCTTTAGGAATAGCGTTTATTCGTTTCTCCAATGAATTTACGGATGTAATCACTTCAAGATCTTCTCTCCCAAAGGCGTCTTTAACATCTTGTATAGAGATCGCAGGCAGACGTTTGTGTTCGACAACTTTAGGATCGTAAAACACGATGGCTTGGTCTACAGAATCCATGCTGCTAAGGTACTGAGGCAGAAATGCTTTATTTAAGCTTGAAAATGTATGAAGCTCAAAAACAGCCGTCACCTTTCTTTCGGGAAATGACCCCACAACGCCTGATTGGGTTGCTTTGAGTTTAGAAGGAGCGTGAGCAAAATCTCTGAAAACAGTGAATTTTTGTTGCGGCCGTTCTATTGCCACCTCTAATCTTCTCGCAGCTCCTGTAAAACCTTCTATCGCATTGTCGAACTGTTCTGCAGAGATAGAGAGCGATTTACAGATGGCTCTTGCTCCTGCTAAGTTTTGGAAATTGTGAGCTCCCACGAGTTTAGATATCGCAGTTGTGTTGTCAGAGTAGGTTAACTCCGAACAGACCTTTCCCGGAATGCTAGAAGGAGTGTTATATGGCTCACAGTAGATGTCTGGTCTTTTATTATTAGCTTCCTCAATGAGACCAAGAAGTTGAGAGTCTTCCCTGCAGTATATGAGTGTAGCACCTTGTTCTAAAGTATCGATAAATTTCCGAAAAGTGTCTAAGTAGCTTTCTTCTGTGGGAAAAACATTTATGTGATCCCAGGCAATACCCGTAATTATAGCGATGTGCGGTCTGTAGTGGAGAAATTTCGATCTGCTATCAATCGGAGAGCTAAGATATTCATCTCCCTCTATCACAGCCAAGTCGTTTTCTTTGTTTAACTCGAGCATGCGGTCGAATCCTTCGAGTTGAGCCCCAACCATATAATCTGCGTTTCTCCCTAAAGCGCTCAAGACATGCAGCAGCATAGATGTAATGGTCGTCTTTCCATGAGAACCTCCAATTACTATACGCTTTTTATCTTTGGTAGCGTTGAATAGAAATTCAGGATATGATTGAACGTTTAACCCTAGCTCTCGTGCACGAGCAAGTTCAGGATTGTCTTTTCTTGCGTGCATTCCTAGTATGATTACGTCGATGTTGTTGTTGAGATTCTCAGGGTGCCAACCTTCGCGATGAGGTAAAAGTCCAGCTTTTTCAAGTCGACTTCTACTGGGCTCAAAGATTTGGTCATCACTGCCTGATACGTTATGCCCGCTGTGTTTTAGCGCAAGTGCGAAATTATGCATAGCACTACCTCCAATTGCTATTAGGTGAATTCTCATAATGGTAAATTTGAGGATTCAAGGTTTGTTTTTTATGAACTTTAAAATGTTTTTCCCACATTGCAACTATGAAAATTCGTGATGGTGTTTCGGCAACTTTTAAGGCTGTGTCTTTTATGGCTTCAAACGGTCTCTTAATTTGGTTCCTTCCTGCAGTTTTTCTCACTATATCTTTAAGTTTTGGAGCTTTTGCTTTAATAGATATGGCAGTTGATTATGCCGACAGACTTTATACAAATACGTTTGGAGAGCATTCTTTAGTTGTATGTGGAGAAGGTGTGATTGTAATGGATTCCATTGAGGAGATATTTAGAGCAATAGGTTCTTATATGTTGAGACTTGTTGTGTGGGTTGGGCTTTTTTCGTTAAAAGTTAAACTTATGAAATATTTGATTCTCATTTTTCTAAGCCCTGTAATGGCTATACTGTCTGAACTAACAGAGCAGAAAATCACAGGCGTTGTTCGTCCATTTTCTTTTAGTCATTTTTTGCGAGATGTGTTTCGAGGAATGCGCACGGCATTGCTTTATTTATGTATTGAGCTTTGCCTTGCTATTTTGCTTTTGATTGTGGCTCTCGTTGCTGGTTTTATGTTTCCTATTTTACTTCCAGTGATTGCTCCACTTAAGTTGTTCGTTGCTTTTGTTATAGGAGCCTTCTTTTATGGTGCTGCTTCTATGGATTATGTTTGGGAGAGGGAAGGGGCGGGAGCAGTTGAATCTATTCGTATGGCTTTTAAATCTCGCCGTGTTGCTGTAGGGTTAGGTAGTGTATTCGCTGTTTTAATGGCAATTCCCATTCTGAACTTTACCCTTGCTCCAATCCTTGCCCCAGCGATTACTGCTGTTGCTGCAACACTTGTATTGAAAGGAGGATTTAATTCATCTGTAACGCTATCGAACCTCACTCACACAACCACCGATTCTGTCTAGATCATCAAAAAACATTGGATAGCTTTTAGACACGCAATCTGCGTCTAAGATCTCTATATCTGCTGTGCCAGCACAGCCTAAAATAGCCGCAGCCATAACGATTCGGTGATCGCCATGAGGGTTAATACGGCAAGCTTTCGTTTTTTCACAAGGGTGTATAATCAAAGTATCACCCTCTCTTTCTATGCTTACACCAGCTTTAGCGAACTCAGAGATGAGTACTGAGGCTCTGTCTGATTCCTTTAATGAAAGTCTGTTAGCGCCGCTTAAACGTGATGGTTTATTGCTAAATGCAGCTAGAGCGCATAGGACAGGAAAGAGATCGGGCGAATTTGATAAATCCAGGTTAATTGGGCGAGGTCTCTTTTTCTTCAAGCTAAGACCGTCATCTGTTCCAAGTATCTGATAACCGGCGAATAGCATAGCTCCCTTGATGCCAGAGTCGGCTTGCGTATATATTCCACGTATGCCTTTGATCTCTAAGTCAGGTCTAGCGCATAGTCCGCCAAGAACGATGAGGGCAGAGGCGGCGCTCCAATCTCCGTCTATTGATAAAGGGAGTGAGCGACAGGTTTGGCCTGCAGGGATGATGAAGGTGTCACGGGAATCGAGCGTTTCATGAGTGAAATCAAGGTCGAACGCCTGCATAACTTCAAGCGTCATGTTTATGTAGGGCCGTGAGGTTAGGTTGTAAACCACGACCTTTGAATCCTGCTCAGCAAAAGGCAGAGCAAGTAAAAGGCCGGTTAAGAATTGGGAGCTTACGCTACCGTCAACTTCGATTTCACCACCAACCAATGGGCCTTCAATTGTAATGGGCAATGAATTGCCGCCAGTCGTTTTTACACCAAGAGCAGTGAGACCGCTAGTGACCATGTCGATTGGGCGATTCATCAATGACCCTTCGCCAGTTAAGGTAAGTGAGTCTAGTGAGAGTGATGCAATGGGAGCAAACAAGCGAGCTGCAAGGCCAGATTCGCCAGCATTTAATTTCTCACTTCTTGGGCGAGGTATGCTGGATGGGCAGGGTGTGATACGAACGGCATTGTCGCCAAGTTCTATTTCGGCTCCAAGAGCGGCGGATATGCTTAGAGCGACGTTAGTGTCGTCGCAGTCGCTAAGTCCATGCAGCATAGTAGGGGAGTCCGCCAATAATGCAGCTGCGATAAAGCGTGCACTAAGGCTTTTCGAAGGCGGAGCAGTTACTTCACCTGAAAGCGTGCTTGGCGAAACGCGAATGATCATGATTCAGGTCCAGGTTTACGCCCAAGATAAATGCTAGCTATTCCTCCCGTAAGTGGGATTGCACGTAGGTCAATAAAGTGAGCCGTTTTCAGACGGTCTAAGAATTCTGCACCTTCAGGGAAGGCTTTTACACTTTCTGGCAAATATGTGTATGCTGCTGGATCTTTAGAGATTAACCGGCCTAATACAGGCATGATATATTTAAAATAAAGCCCAAATAATTGCTTGATAGGAAATGATTTAGGATTACTAAATTCAAGTATTACTGTAAGTGAACCGGGTGTCAGGACTCTGTACATTTCAGAAAGACCACGGTCTAAGTCTTCGAAGTTTCTAACACCGAAGGCCACTGTGTATGCATCGAATGTTTCGTCCTGAAATGGTAGGTTTTCAGAGTCGCCTTGGATTAAAGTGATGCGGTCAGTTAAACCTTTTTCTGCCACTTTTTTTATGCCCACATCTAACATCCCTTGTGAAAGATCCATGGCTGTCATTTGTGACGGAAGTCCCATACGTATAGCTTCTATTGCGAAATCCCCAGTTCCCGTAGCCATATCTAGAATGGTTTTAGGTGTGCGTGTTTCGCGTTTCAGTATCCGGATACATTTTTTACGCCAAAGCACATCAATTCCCATTGAGAAGAAATGATTCAGGAAATCGTACTTAGGAGCTATACTATCGAACATACGCTCGACTTGTTTCTTTTTAGTTTCCTCGGAAACCGCTGTATATGGTGTAACTTTTCTACCCATTGTCTTTTTGACTTTATGATTTAGCCAATCATTGTGTGGCCTTCAGGATATTTGAAGTGTGTTTCTATGAGACTGCCGCCAAGAGCGAATGCTACTGTAAGTGTGCCTACTCGTCCGATGAACATAGAAATTAAAATAATAAATTTTCCTGCTGGTGTAAGAAGTGGTGTTATGCCAGTACTTAACCCCACAGTGCCCATGGCGCTGATTTGTTCGAAGGCGAGATCTATAAAGCTGTAATCACCCTCTGCAAGTAGGGAGGCTTCTGTTATAGTAAGTAAAAACAGAAAGATCATATTTCCAATGATAAAGAACATAAGAACGCTGTAAGCTCTTGATCTTAGCGTGGGGTTAATTGTTCGCTTGAAGAGTTGGACATGGTCGAAGCCCCTTACGGTTCGCCAAACGTCACTTAGTATAACCGAGAATGTTGATGTCTTAATCCCACCTCCTGTAGATGATGACGAGCCGCCAATAAACATCAGGGCTATGAATATAAAGATCATGGGAAGGCCCACAGAGCTAATATTTACTGTGCTAAAGCCAGAAGTTCTAGTAACGCTTTGGAAAACTGACGTTGTGAATTTTCCGAAACCTGACATGCCAGAAAGTACACCATTCCATTCTAGAATGGCGAAGGCAACAGAACCAAACACAACCAATATAAGTGAGACATAGAGAGCGATTTTCGTAGCGAACCCTATTGTCTTCCAGGGGTAAATGAGTCTTCTGCGCAGTCGAGTTGGGTCGAAGATGTCGAATAGAGCTACTGTGCCTAAAGCCCCTGCGAAAACGAGTGCCGTTATTATCCAATGAGCCAGCCAATTCGTGGAGACCCATGGATGAGTGAATCCACCTGTAAACAAGGTGATTCCGGCATTGTTAAATGCTGAGACACTGTGAAAAATTGAGGAGTAGATCCTGTCGCTTACACCAGAAAAGGGTATGTCGGAAGACCAAACAACACCGAGTGCAATCGCCCCAATAACTTCAATTCCTAGACACCAAATGACAACCCTTCCAAGGGTGCCTTTCCCACTTAGGAAGTTGTCTCTGTTGACGAAATCTTCGATTACGTCGTGCTGGCGAACAGATACACCGAATCGGGCTGCGAGGGCAAGAACGGATGCGAATGCGATTACATTCAGGCCTCCGAGCTGGATGAGGGCGAGAATGACAATTTGGCCTTTAAAAGTGAAGAAATGCACGGCATCCTCAACCATCAATCCTGTTACACAAGTAGCAGAAGTAGAGGTGAATAAAGCGTCTAATGCAGCCATTCCATTACCACTTGAGGTCATCTCGGGCATCATGAGAAGAAGTGTGCCGACTGAGATAATCCCTAAAAAGCTGAGAATAAAGATAACAGCGGGATGCATCCTTATTTTTGGGATAACGCTCCCTTTACGTGTAAGCTCGGCGATGATAACGATGAAGAAGTAACCCTGAATAAAGATTAAGCTGATGTCTTCTCCAGACGAGATAGATAGTTTCTCTAGTAGCGGGACGAAAAGCAATTCGCCTGTCATAATGTGGCTTGCCCCTTCGATGATTAAAATGAACATTACAAACCCTTCAAACCACGTTTTTTTGAGGTATTCCCATGGATGAAAATCGTAAATAAATTTTATGAGGTAGTGAGATATGTAAAACCCGAAACTGTATCTTATCACAGTCATCATGTTTACATCACCCTGAACCGTGTGAGGGAAGCCGTAGTAAATTGTTAGCGTGATGAGTGCTGTAAAAGAAACAAATAGGTTAAGTATCTTTAATACACCAAGGTTTTTTGCCTTCGATTTATAGAGGTAAATATTCCCTATTTCGCGGAATTCGTTAAATGTCATATCTCAGCGATGAGTTTCTCTAAATCAACTGTCACTACGCCGCTGTGTTCACATACTTGTCCTGCAGCAATATTTGCTACTTCAGCGATTTGCAAAGGTGTAGCGCCAGCAGCGAGCATCAGAGATGCTGTTGCGATGACTGTGTCACCAGCTCCACTAACATCTATGACGTTGCTGGGTCTTGATTGGATGTGACTGTGGTGAGTTGCATTGGTATTTTCACCTACAGGACAATGAATCCACATACCATGAGATCCCAATGTGGTGATAGAAATCTTAGGTGTTAACTTGCCGTGTAATTCATTGATGGCATCCGGAAGTCCCATTGGAAGATCAATGTTACGTTGAAGACCTTCACGTAGTTCTTGAATGTTGGGTTTAAAAAGATCGACGCTAGGATAATTGAAAAATCCTTTGAATTTAGGGTCAACAGTTACGGGAATGCTTCGTTTTTTTGCTTCAGTAGTAATGGCTTTAATAATTTCGGGTGTGAGTACGCCTTTGTCGTAGTCCTCAAAAATAACAACGTCAATCTTGGACTTGGTCATAATTTTAAGACATGCTTCTATGAGTATTTCGGCGGTTTTATTACCAATAGCTTTGTCAGTCTCTTCATCAACCCTGAGCATATGTTCGTTGTCTCGAATAATTCGAGTTTTAATAGTTGTAATACGCCCCTTCTCGTAAATGAAAGCAGACTCTCCAATAGAGTTCGCTTTAAAAAGATCATGTAGTCTATCACCGGCTGTGTCATTTCCTATGACAGTTGCGATATGTACTTTGGCACCTAGAGCTTGCACGTTTCGAGCTACGTTAGCTGCTCCGCCTGGTCTTTCGTCTCTGTCTGACATAAGGACAACCGGCACTGGTGCCTCGGGAGACACTCGCTCTACCGTCCCGAATAAGTATGAGTCTAGCATCACGTCTCCCACCACCAATGCGGAGAGATTAGCGATATTTTTTATGGCTTCTTTTTTTGTCATTTGATTTTTAGGCCAAACCTTAACTTCGATTACACTAATTTATTGACGGCTACCTCTATTCTTCGAACGGCTTCTTCAAGAACTTCATCTGCTGCGGCATACGAGATACGTATACATTCCGGGGTCCCAAATGCGGCCCCACTTACTGTAGCTACGTGAGCCTCTTCAATGAGGAACATTGCAACATCATCAGAGTTTTCAAGAGATTTGCCTTTGAAGTTCTTTCCAAAAAGCTCACTTACGTCTGGGAAAAGATAGAAAGCGCCCATAGGTAGGTTGAGGTTAATTCCTGGAATTTTTGATAGGCTACCGTGCATGGCGTCACGTCTTCTAAGGAAGGCGGCAACCATTGAATTCGCGATGGAGGGGTCAGCTTCAACTGCCGTTGATGCAGCCGCTTGAGCTATGCTGCATGGGGCAGATGTAAATTGGCCTTGTATTTTCGTACAGGCGTCTGCGATCCACTTTGGTGCTCCGATGTATCCCAGTCTCCACCCTGTCATGGCAAACCCCTTAGAAACACCGTTTACCGTAATTACTCTGTCCATCATCCCCGGTTCTGCAGCGAGACTCGCGTGCTTGGAAGTGAAGTTAATGAGTTCGTAAATCTCATCGGAGATTGTGTACATGTTGTCGTGCTTGCGAAGGACATCAGCAAGAGCAGCAGTCTCTTCTTTTGTGTAAACTGAACCAGAGGGGTTACATGGTGAGCTGTAAATCATCATGCGCGTTTTTTCATTAATGGCAGCTTCAAGTGCCTTGGGCTTAATCTTATAATCCTCTTTGATACTAGTAGGTAGAATTACGGGTATACCCCCAGCGACCTTAACAAGTTCAACATAGCTAACCCAAAACGGCGCGGGTAAGATCACTTCGTCGCCAGGATTCACAAGGCTTAGGATTACATTGGCAAGAGATTGCTTAGCACCAGTGCTCACTACGATTTGGTCTGAATTGTAAACCAAATCATTGTCACGCTTAAATTTCTTTGCGATCGCATCTCTTACGCGTTGAGTGCCCGGAACTGGTGTGTAGTGGGTCTCATTCGCGTTGATTGAATCTATTCCTGATTGTTTCAGCTCGGTGGGAGTATCGAAGTCCGGTTCGCCTAAAGAAAGCGAAATGATATCAACTCCTGAAGCCTTGAGTTCACGAGCCATTTGCGCCATAGCGAGGGTGGCCGATTCAGAAAGGCGATTAAGAAGATCCGAAGTGCGTTTTTTCATTCGTCAAAGGTAGTTATTTCTCAGGAAGAAGGGCGAGTCCGAGCGCTGTAATTGCTCCATTAATTGGAAGTAGTGCAAAGCCAAAACTAAAGCCGTATTTCGCCTTCAAAGTGTACTCAATGAAGTAACATAGAATAGGCGCACTGATTGCAACATATGGGATGAGTTGATCTGTCGGCATTCGCTTCGACAAAAGCCCGAAGAAGAATAGACCTAATAGCGGACCGTAAGTGTAATTCGCAGCTGTAAATAAAGCTGCTACAACACTGCTGTCGTTTACCGATTTAAATAGCATGATGGAGATGAAAAGGACTCCAGTTAGTGCTATATGAACGCGAGATCGAGTTCGTTCAGCACGTCTTTCATCCATGTTTGGCGTGTCTAAAAGATCAACACATGTCGAAGTCGTGAGAGCCGTCAAGGCCGAGTCAGCCGAGCTGAACGCCGAAGCCAGCAGTCCTACTAAAAACACGCCGCCCGTCATCACCCCAAGTGTTCCATCTAAAGCCAGCATTGGAAACAACTTGTCCGCTTGCTCTGGTATGGCAATTCCATTTGAATTTGCGTGTATATACAAGAGTGCCCCAAGTGAGAGGAACAATATATTCGCTAGAAACAGTACGATTGCGAAGCTTCCCATATTCCATCTCGCGGCTTTGAGGTTTTCGCACGAAAGATTTTTCTGCATCATATCTTGGTCTAGACCTGTCATTGCGATGCAGACAAACGCACCCGCTAAGAAATGTTTCACGAAGTGATTTCCGGCTTTCCAATCATCGAAAACAAATATTTTCGTCATCCCAGAGGATTTTACGAGTTCGGGAATTTCCGTCCAGTGTGCACCTTGCGTATTCGCTATGGCGAGGACAGTAAGGATGACGGCGGTGAGCATAGCGGCAGTTTGGACTGTATCTGTCCAAATTACAGTGGCCATCCCTCCTTTGCGAGTGTAGAGGTAAATGACGGCCAACACCACCGCTACTATCACAGCGAACGCCCAGCTAGGTACACTTTGTGAGAACATCGGCTCCAAGATGGCGAGTTCAACAACGATCGCCACTAGGAAGAGTCGGAATGACGCACCTATTATTCTTGAGAGCATAAAAAACGATGCCCCAGTTTTATAAGAAGAATTCCCAAAACGGCCTTGTAAATAGGTGTAGATACTCGTTAGCCCAAGTCTGTAATAGAGGGGGAGGAGTACGGCCATAATAAAGACATATCCTGCCATAAATCCCATCACCATTTGCAGGTAAGTAAAGTCTGCAGAACCCACCATTCCCGGAACGGAAATGAAAGTCACTCCACTTAAGGACGCTCCAACCATCCCAAAAGCAACGACATACCAAGGTGCTTTTCGCCCAGCCAGAAAGAAATCAGAAGCTTTCTTATTTCGTCCAGTTAGGTGAGCTATGATAAATAACAGACCTACATAGAGCCCTGAAATAAGTAAAAAAGTGGTCTGCGACATGGTGTGCAAGATACTTGTTGGGTTCTTGTTTCGATGCGCACGATATGCAGTTTATATTTACGGTGTGCAACAACTCCCATCCCGCCTCATAGAAGCCGCAGTAGACCAAATAGCTACTCTTCCTGGTATAGGTCGACGAACGGCATTGCGTCTAGCACTGAGTTTGTTACGGAGAGATACAGAACGAGTTAGATCGCTTTCAGATGCGTTGATTGCGATGAGTGAGGGGGTGTCGCCTTGTGGGGTTTGTCACAACCTCACAGAGCAGGATGTTTGTTCTATTTGTCAAACTCCAGAAAGGAATAGGGGGCTCATTTGTGTTGTTGAGGATATCCGAGATCTTCTTGCCATAGAAAATGTCGGGACTTATCGGGGAGTATATCACGTACTTGGAGGCGTAATAAGTCCCATGGATGGTGTGGGACCCGCAGATATAAATATCGCAGCTCTTGTCTTAAGAATTTCTGAGTTTGATGGAGATGCCGAAGTAATTTTTGCTCTCCCTTCTACGATGGAAGGTGACACTACGTCATTTTACCTTTATAAAAAATTAGCAGGGTTTGATATAAAAGTAACCACCTTAGCAAGGGGTATCGCTGTCGGAGAAGCTTTGCAGCATGCTGATGAAGCTACATTAGCTCGCTCGATGGATAACAGAACTCTTTACGAAATTTAGTTGATGCAACTGTCGGTCATCATAGTCAGCTATAACGTTGAGGCATTCCTAGCGCAATGCCTTGTTTCTGTCGAGCGTGCGATAACACACTATTCTGAAGTTTCAGGTAAAAATGATGTTATAGAAGTATGCGTAGTCGATAATATTTCTGTAGATGGCACCACTGAGATGGTGAAAACTAAATTCCCTTGGGTTAAGCTCATTGAGAATACAGAAAACGTAGGGTTTTCTATTGCAAATAACCAAGCTATTAAAATATCTGAAGCCAAGTACATTCTACTCCTCAACCCCGACACCGTTGTCCAAGAAGATACCTTCACAGAGTGTATGACATTCGCCGACGCCACACCTAAGTTGGGTTGTTTAGGTGTCCCAATGTTCGACGGCACAGGTACGTTTTTACCTGAGAGTAAAAGGGGAATACCTACACCTTGGGCTTCGTTTTGTAGGATATCCGGACTATTTCACTTTGCTACTGGAAGTAAGAACTTGAACAGTTATTACGCCGGTCATCTTAGCGAAAACGAGACAAATAAAATCGAAATCCTATGCGGTGCCTTCATGTGGATGCGACGTGAAACCCTCCTAGAAGTCGGGGTTTTAGACGAGGATTTCTTTATGTACGGAGAGGATATCGATTTGAGCTGGAGGATCATCAAAGGAGGTTGGGATAATTATTATTTCTCAGGAACTCGTATCATTCACTATAAGGGCGAGAGTACGAAGAAAGGCAGCCTCAACTACGTTACGATTTTTTACAAAGCCATGCTCATTTTTGCAGCCAAACATTTTGAAGGCTCTCAGGCGAGCATATTTAACATGTTTATACGTACAGCTATCTATGCGAGGGCCGGGGTTTCTATTATTCGGAGAGTATTGTCAAAAATAAGTTGGCCCGTTCTTGAAGGATTTGCTCTTTACGTGGGGCTCTTTATTTTACTTGGCTTTTACTCAGATTATTCAGGAATACAATACGATAAATCCTGGACTATCAAAGCTCTTGGCATCTATTCGGTTTTCTGGGTTTACACGCTTTACCTTTTCGGTGGATATGACAAGCCATGGATACCACGAAGAGTAATCCGAGGATTCGCAGTCGGTTCGCTGGTGTTAATTGCAGGATATGGACTGCTTCCTGAAGCGCTCCGATTTTCCAGAGCGATCCTCTTACTTGGATCGATATGGTTTGCTGCTGTTGTGATTTTGGGTCGCATAATGATAGGAGGTTGGCGTTTAAATTCCAAACCGACTTCTCGCCTCATCATCGCCTTTCCAACGGAATCCACAGCCATCTCAAACATGCTCGATTCTGTTGAAATTCGTGGAGACATCTCCGATTCCACAACTGTGATAAGTCCAGATGAAATCAACACTATTTTTGATGTCGTAAGGGTAAAGTCGATAGGAGAGGTTGTTTTCAGTGGTAGAGATGTAAGCGCGACAGATATAATTACCGCTCTTTCCTCTTTGGTTAATAAAACGGTGGTGTGTAGAATTGCTTGGACTGATGACGGATCCGTTATGGGGGCAGGCGGTCCAGGTCCAGACCCTGTCACCGAACTCGATAGAGCTATTTACGGCCCCTCGGCCAGACGCTCAAAACGCATTTTAGATCTACTTACTTCTTTCACATTCCTTCTTTTATCACCTCTACTTATCATCTCGGGCCGATCTCTTTGGATATCTCGCTCCTTTAGAGTCCTCATGGGAAAAGCAACTTGGGTAGGGATTAATGCTCCTGGGGAAGAGTCACGCCCCTCTGTATTTAATGCTGTCGAAAGCGATGACGATAGAATCAGGGAGAGACTGAACTTAGCTTACGCTCGAAAATACAACTGGTTTGAAGACTTGAAGCTTGTTCTTCGTGCGTTATTCATTCGGTCATAGGTTTCCCACACGTGTGATGTCGTATAAATTTAAAATGCTGATTTTTAGAATTTGGCAACCATTAAAAATACAATTGCTTTGAAGACCTCAAGCTTATCCTGTACGCATTACTTTTGCAATCTGTAAACTGATTACATGGCAATCATAGAAATCCTACTTCCTAAAATGGGCGAAAGCGTGGCAGAGGCCACTATTATTAAGTTTCTAGTTGATGCAGGGGCAAGTGTCGAAGCAGACGAAGCCGTAGTAGAAATAGCAACTGATAAGGTTGACAGTGAAGTTCCAGCTCCTGAAGATGGAGTACTTGTTGAATGGCTTGTCTCTAAAGATGACGTAGTTCAGGTTGGAGATCCTATTGCGAGATTCGAGATTGGTGGCGAAGCTAGTTCTTCAGCATCTGTATCAGAATCTTCTGCCGCTCCTCAAGCTGAGCCTTCTCCAGTTCCTTCTCAAGAAGTTGTTGATATGGTTTCCGCTCCACTTACAGCAGCAGCTGTCAGTGCTCCAGCAAGAACTGGTGAATCTGGGCGTTTCTACTCTCCACTAGTAAGAAGCATCGCTTTTGAAGAGGGAGTAAGCATGGAAGATCTTGAGTCTATAACGGGCACTGGTGCTGAAGGTCGTGTGACGAAGAAGGATATGATTGCTTATCTAGCGAGTCGTGGTGCAACAACATCCACAACAGCAAAGTCATCACCAGCTAATCTAACGAAACCGTCTATAACATATAACATCTCTACTTCATCTACTGAGCCGCATCCTGCATTCAAATCTATCTCAGGCGGATATGAAATCGTTGAGATGGATAGGATGCGTAAGGTGATAGCCAAACACATGGTTGATTCGGTGCAAACTTCACCTCATGTTACTTCTTTTGTTGAAGCGGATGTGACGAGTTTGGTACTTTGGAGAAATAAGAATAAGAAAGCATTTCAAGAAAAGTTTGGTGAAAAACTCACTTTTACTCCTTTAATTGCTGAAGCTATTGTTAAGTCTATTGTTGATTTTCCTGGAGTTAATGCTAGTATTGATGGGGATAACGTGGTGATTCATAAAGGGATTCACCTAGGAATGGCTGCGGCTCTTCCTACAGGCAATCTCATTGTTCCAGTTATTAAAAATGCCAACTCATATAATCTGCAAGGGCTCGCTCGTGCAATTAATGATTTAGCCAATCGTGCAAGACTAGGTCAATTAGGTCCTGATGATATTTCTGGTGGTACCTATACTATGAGTAATGTAGGAACTTTTGGAAACGTAATGGGAACACCTATTATAAACCAACCTCAGGTTGGAATTCTCGCACTAGGAGCCATACGTAAAAAGCCAGCTGTTATTGAAACTCCTGAAGGAGATGTTATTGCAGTGCGTCATATGATGTTTCTTTCTCACAGCTATGACCACAGAGTCGTTGATGGTCAGTTAGGTGGTAGTTTCGTTCAAAGAGTAGCTGATTACTTAGAAGCGTTTTCTTTAGATCGCCTATTAGAAGGATAAGTCAATATGGATTTAGAATCAGCTCTTAAAAATTTACATCTCAAGAGGCCATTAGTGGTGTTCGATCTTGAAACTACTGGAGTACAAGTCGGAACGGATAGAATTGTTGAAATTGCGATGATTAAGATTTCTCCTGACGGGTCTGTAGTGCGTAAGCCAGAGAAGGCGGGGAATGAATATAGAATTCTTGTCAATCCAGAGATGCCTATCCCCCTTGAGTCTTCTCTTGTTCATGGAGTTTATGACGATGATGTAAAAAGTAAGCACACCTTTGGAGTTATCGCGCCAGGGTTAGTGAAATTTCTTCATAATTGTGACTTAGGTGGATTTAATAGCAACCGTTTTGACGTGCCTATGTTAGCTGAGGAGTTTTTGAGGGTAGGAGTGGATTTCGGATTAGAAGGCCGCAATCTAATAGATGTCCAAAATATCTTCCACAAGATGGAGCAACGCACCCTCAAAGCTGCCTACAGATTTTACTGCGATAAAGAACTCGAGGGAGCTCATGAAGCTTACCCCGATACTGCCGCAACACTAGAAATTCTCGTGAGTCAACTTGAAAAATATTCTGACGCGACAATTAGCGACAGCCGAGGCGAAACAGTGGGGCCCGTACCATCGGATATGGATGAGCTCCACAAGTTTTGCCAACGAACTCACAACGCAGACCTCGCAGGAAGACTCATATATAATGACGATGGGGTAATCGTATTTAATTTTGGTAAGAATAAGGGAGTTTCTGTAAAGGAACTTATTGAGCGTGATCCTGGATATTTTGGCTGGATGATGAATGGAGATTTCCCTCGATATACTAAGCGTGTCTTGGAACAAATTAAAGAGGGCACCCTTAAATAATCGGGGTTTGAAAATTGCAGTACTTGTCTCTAACGACCTTACATTCGATCAACGTGTAAGGAAAACCTGTGAGGTAATGATTGCAGCTGGGCACGAGCCCATTTTAGTTGGACGTGCACTTCCTGAATCTGATCCTTACGATGGCCCTGGCAGTGCTGTACGCTTTCCTTTGTTCTTCAAATCTGGACCTCTTTTCTATACGGAATTACAAATTTCATTACTTAAATGGTTAGGTAAAGCAGAGATAGATAGGATCTGGGCCAACGATCTTGATACTCTGTTGCCGTCTGTTGTCGTAGGTCGTCATAGAAAGATTCCTGTAGTTTATGACTCACATGAGTTTTTTACTGAGGCCGCTGGGCTCACTGGGAAGCCGCTGAGAAGAAAGATTTGGCTTTTTATAGAGAAATATTGTATCTCTAAGTTAGATAAGATGCTCACCGTCAACGAGTCCATAGCTAAGGAGTTTAGACATCGCTACGGTGTTAAAGTCGACATCCTACGCAATATGCCTGTCTTAAAGTCAATTCCGGATGTTACTACACGAACTGCATTTTTAGAATTTGGCATCCCAACAGATCTACCCATCCTCCTTCTTCAAGGCGCATATATGGATAGAGACCGTGGCACCTCGGATGCCGTCGATGCCCTTGCTGTAATGACTGACGTAAGGTTAGTTCTTGTTGGAGCCGGAATCGAATTCGATGAATCTGTAGAGCGAATGAATGATCCCAGGTGGAAGGATAGACTACACTGTATTCCCCGCCTAAATTATGATAAGCTACGTATTCTAACTGCTTCAGCAGACGTTGGTCTTTCCTTAGACAAAGGCCTTCATGCCAATTACTTACTTAGTCTGCCAAACAAACTGTTTGATTTCATTCATGTGGGGTTGCCTATCGTAGCTAGTCCCATGGTTGAAGTCCGCCAAATAGTAGAAGAGAATGGGGTAGGGGTGGTCTTAAAAGACGTAACCTCTGAGGCTATTTCTGATGGCGTAGCGCAGATACTTTCTAAGCCACGCGAGTTTTGGTTTTCAAAATGTATGATTGCAAGAGAAAATCTTCATTGGGATGTTGATTCTCATCTTATTACGGAGTATCTAGAGGGGTAGTTGGTTTTGTATAGCGTTATACCTTAACCTTTTTCCTTAGCCACTTGGCCCGAGTCCAAACTTCCTGGACCATGATTTCCCATCCTGATAAAACATCTCGCTTCATCGATCTTTCTTCCTTGTAAAGCGATAGCGAGAAATCTCTACTCACTCCTCCAGTTGCAACTTCAGCAATAATCGCAGGAAAACAAGAGCACTCAGCACCTTTTTTCCAAAGCTTAAGTTGAAAGTGGTAATCTGACAATACACGAAACCTTAAATCATAGGTATTGCTTTTAAAAATCTCTCGCGAATAAATAGCTCCCTGATGGTGTATTGTGTTTCTCCAAATCAGTTTGGAGTTCCAAACTGGTTTGTAATACTCTGGCACTCCCGGTTCACGAGGAGCGAGTAAGTGAACTCCAAAGGCGAGCATTTTAGGGTCAGATTCCTCGAAAACACTCGTACTACCCTTAACCACTTCTAAGATTTCCTCAACACCTTCCAAGACAGGTAAATCTCCTGTTCCCATAAACCAAACCCAGTCACCATTTGCTAACTCTATGCCCTTATTCATAGCATGGTAAATGCCTGTGTCGGGTTCAATTAAAATCTGATCTATATTTGAAGCGTTTGAATGAATCCACTCTGAACTGCCATCGGATGATGCGCCATCAACTACGATTAACTCTAATCCTCTTCTACGTAATGTTGAAAAGGCCTGAATTGTTTTCTGTAGTCCCTCAAGTTGATTGTAAGAGGGGATGATAACGCTGATGCTAGGCGTATTTTTAGAGTACGCAGAATTCATTCAGCTTCATAAGTATTTTCAACGAGGAGTATCTTACCGTCTTCACATTTCAATATTTTGCCAGGGAATTCTTTCATGGAGGCATGATCGTGGGTAGCCATAATAACACTGCAGCCAGAAGTTGTGAGTCCGTGCATAAGAGTTAGAATTTCTCTTGAGGTTTCTGGGTCGAGGTTGCCGGTGGGTTCGTCAGCAAGAACGAAATCGGGAGAGTTGAGTAAGGCGCGAGCTATGGCTACACGCTGTTGCTCTCCTCCGGAAAGTTCGTGTGGAAATTTGTAACCTTTGTTTGGTAGGCCAACTGTTTCAAGGACTTCGTCTATTCGGTTTTTCATTTCATTCTTCTTCATCCAACCGGTAGCTTTTAGAGCAAACTTCAAGTTGTCACTCACAGACCTATCTGTAAGTAATCCGAAATCTTGGAATACGATCCCGAGTTTTCGACGCAGCTTGTGCACGTTTCTTCTGTTGAGAGTAGACAAGTTAGTATTACAGACTTCACCTGATCCGCTTGTGAGATTAAGATCTCCGTAAAGAGCTCTTAAGAGACTGGATTTTCCACTTCCGGTCTTTCCTATCAGATACAGGAACTCTCCACGGTCGACCTGAAGGTTAACCCCACTTAGAACTTGGTGTTCTTGATGATGAAGGGCGACATCTTTTAGGATGACCAAAGGAGAAGTGGACGCGTTCAAATCAGACATCTTAATCTCGTCTGTCATCTTAGTCGAGGTTAAAGATTGAAGTATCGATTTCTGGGTTGATTGTGATTGAACCTAACCGAGTTGACATTTGTTCAGGTCCTACAAGAGTAATAACTTCAATAGGGAATGAAAGACCGTTTTCGTACTCGATGTATTTGTTGTATGTAGTAGTAATGGTAGTAGGTCCGTCAGATCCGTCGATTGTCGATTTAGAAAATGATAGAGTTTCTAAATTAAAGTCGAAATAGCAAGTCATGTTGATAGATTCATCAAGGGAGAATGAAATAACGTGGTATTTAACTCCATTAATTTCTTCTACGCCATGAAGATCTGTGGTTATGCCTTTTTCTGATGCGTGAAGCATAAATACGGGGTCGAGCTCTTCCCACTGAGAGCGAATAAGTTCTGGGCCATCGTATACGGATTTAGAGCCTATTTGCTCAGAGAAGCCACCTTTGTCAGTGACGACATTAACCATGATGTCATATCCGCTCATACTCATCGCTGTCCTTGCGCCGCGCGCTTTTTTATCGTAATTATTTGTTTGAGAAAATTGGAGGTTCATGCCGCCAGGCATTTCCACAGATCCGTTGAGCTGAACACCCTTGAGTTTTGAGAATGCTTTTACCCCGCCTAGAGCATCGTAGTGGGCGGTGATAACACTATTTGCGGTAACTCCTTCTGCTGCAGGAGACCTTTCTATTAAAGGGCGTCCGTATGCGTCGTACAGTTCGACTATTCCAGAAGTTGAGAATTGCTTTAGCGATTCTATGATTGACGGGTTTCCTACACAAGAAATGTTTATTTGGTCTGGGTGGATGTATTTCTTAGCGACTCTAAAGACATCTTCAATTGTAATTTCTGAGAGTTTTTGAAGGTAGGTAGAGTAATAGTCCTCAGGAAGTTTGTAGCGTTTTATATTCAGAGCAAACCATGCTGCCGTATTGGGGTTTTCTAACGTGCGTGCGAAACTGCCGCTCATGTAGTTTTTAGTTAAAGCTAGAGACGCACTGTCTACAAGTTCTATAGTGATTCGTTTGATTTCGTAAAGTAATTCCACGATTGCGCTATCAGTGACTTCATTTCTTACATCGGCGTAAGCTGTAAACGTACCTACAAGTGGATCAGTTGAGAAGCTTGAGCGAGCGCCATAAGTGAAGGCTTTATCTTCTCTTAGGTTCTGCATTAGTCTTCCCGAGAAAGCTCCTCCTCCAAGGATGTTATTCATCACAGATGCTGCTATAGCATCTTTATGTCCAGGAGGCATGTTTATGATGTGGGTGACCTTTATAGAGGTTTGGACTGCCCCTTCTACAGGAGCAAGGCAGACGCGAATATCCTTAGGTCTATCAGGTGAGTCCCAACGTTTATAAGGTATGACGGCTCTTTCCCAATTGCCGAAATACTTGTTCGCTTTTTCTAAAGCGATGCTTGAATCAATGTCACCTACGACAACTAAATAAGCATTGTTAGGGTGGAAATACGTGCTGTGGTATTCTTGAAAATCCTCTCGGGTGATGGAGCCTAAGGTCTCAGCCGTGGTTATCTCTCCATAAGGGTGGTTGTTTGTGAAGTTAATTGTTCGAGTAAGGGCGTCAGAGATCTCCGAAGGCGAATTTTCAGAAGCGAGTAGTCCTGAAAGAGCTTGTGTCCTCAAGCGCTCCAATTCGCTTTCTGGAAAAGAAGGGCTAAGAATAACTTCAGCCATTAAGCTGAGGAATTTATCTGTATGTTTTGTCAGAGAAGAGCCACGTATTCTTTTAGCGCTAGTGCTTAAAGATGCACCTATAAAATCCACAGCTTCGTCAAATTCTGCTTTAGATTTTAAAGAAGTTCCAGATTGCATAAGGTCTCCGAAAAGATCTATCATTCCGGCTTTAGGGCCCTCGAATTCTGGCTTATGTTCAAGCGATAAAGTCCAACTAACTTTAGGCTGTCTATGATTTTCTACAACAATAAGTCGGATTCCATTTGTTAGCTTAAACATGGTCGATTCACCAAGTTCAATAGTGGGAGCTGGGCCAGCTTCTGGAGCGTGGCTTCTATCGACTTGGGCGAGAGTTGTAGTAGAAGCAATAGCGAATGATAAGGCTGTTACGAATATGTTTTTTAAAGTCTTCATTTTCTTAGTATATCTTCGAACTTAGTTTTTGTTATTGTCGTCCTGGAAAAGGAAATAGATGGTGGCGCGGGCATCCGGTTTGTAGTATGTTTTTGCAGCTTGACGAATGTCTTCAGGGGTGACAGCTAAGTATCGATCTATTTCGGTGTTTATGAGATTCGCATCCCCGAAGTAAGTGTGATAGTTTGCAAGCTCCTCTGCGATTCCCGCCATTGTAGAATTTGATGAGACGAACTGAGTCTCGATTTGGTTTTTAAGTTTCTGGAGTTCTCGATCGGAAATAAGGTCTTTCTTCATATTCTCAATCTCCTCATTCATAGCTTCTTCAACCTCTAATGGCTCTACTCCCATATTCACCATTGCAAACGCAAATGTTACTCCTGGATCTTCTAAACCAAAGCTGAATGCACCACAATAAAGAGCCAATTGCTTATCATCGACAACAGCTTTATTGAGTCTGCTAGAAGAACCACCTGAGAGAACTTGATTAAGTAAATCTACGGCGTAGTAGTCTGGGGTGCCTTGAGCTGGGATGGGGTAGGCTTGGATAACTACTGGCAGACGATCTTTTCCATAAACGATGCTTCTGCGCTCCTCTGTTCTTAGGGGTTCTATCTCAGTAGGGCGTGGAATAGATTTCTTGCCCTTTGGAATTCCAGAGAAGTATTTACTTACAAGAGCCTTAGTTTCATCTGTATTAAGATCACCAGCGATACTTAGTGTGGCATTATTAGGCACATAGAATGTATCGTAAAAATCCATAAAATCCTCGTGAGTAGCAGCGTCTAAGTGGTCCATAGATCCAATTGGAGTCCACTGATATGGGTGTACGTCATAGCAGGCGTCCATCGTTTCAGCGATCATTGAGCCATAGGGTTGGTTATCCACTCTTTGACGTTTTTCTTCTTTAACCACTTCATTTTGAGTATCGATCCCTATCTGCTGAATCTTCGCGTGAAGCATTCTTTCAGATTCTAACCAAAGCCCCAGTTCGAGTTGATTAGATGGAAGCAACTCGTAATAAAATGTACGGTCTTGTGAAGTGTTCGCGTTAAGTACTCCACCAGCATTTTCTACATAGTGGTCGAATTCACCTCGTTCTATGTTTTCTGAACCTTCAAAAAGAAGATGCTCGAAAAAATGAGCCATTCCAGTTTTCGAAGGATCTTCATTTTTAGATCCTACATGATACATTACTGTTACAGCAACGATGGGAGTTGAATGATCCTCATGAAGAATGACATGGAGACCGTTATCGAGATCGAATTCGGTGAAGTCGATGGAGCTAGCAGTTTGACCTAAAAGAATAGGCTGTAAGGCCAAAGATGCTAAACAAGTGAGCAAAAATTTCATGTATATAACTGTTGAATAATAGTGAGCCAAGTTAACACGAACCGGCGGTATCTTGCGGATATGAAAGCGGATAATTTTATGGTGGATTCCGAGTGGTGGACGCTAGAAGATGTATATGATCGTTTGCCTAATTCCGATTCAGGTGAATTCATATCTGATATGTCACCTGATGTAAGGGAACGAGTGGAAAAATGTCATGCATATTTAGCGGATAAAATTTTAAAAAAAAACGTCACTGTATATGGTGTGAATACGGGATTTGGGTCACTTGCTAATACTCGTATTCCAAAAGATAAACTTTCGGAACTGCAGTATAAAATTCTCATTTCCCATGCTTGTGGAGTAGGTGAAGATGTACCTGATTTTATCGTGAGGATGATGCTACTTCTTAAAGCCAAAGCTTTAGGTCAAGGTCATTCCGCGGTCAATCCACGAACTGTTGAAAGGCTGTTAGATTTTCTTGACAGTGATGTTATTCCAGTCGTTCCATGCCAGGGTTCGCTGGGTGCTTCTGGTGACCTAGCTCCACTTTCTCACCTTGTGATTCCTCTGATAGGAGAGGGAGAGGTGAGTATTCGTGGTGGAGAACCAGTTCATGCATCAGAAGCCTTAAAAGAATTCGGCTGGAAGAAATTACTTCTTGGGCCTAAAGAAGGTCTTGCGCTTATTAATGGAACTCAACTTATGCTCAGCTATGGTGTGGCTTCTATGTTGCGTATAGATAATCTTATGGAATGGGCTAATGCAATTGGAGCTTGGTCTTTAGAGTCCTGGAGTGGACTAGAATCGCCATTTGACCACGATCTTCACAGAGTCAGAAATCAGGAGGGAGCTATGGATGTCGCTGCTTCAGTAAGAGATTGGATAGACGGTTCTGAAAAAATAAAATCTCTTAGAACTCAAGTTCAAGATCCATATTCTTTCAGATGCATCCCTCAAGTTCATGGAGCTTCCTTTGATGTTTTTATAGAGGCAAGAAATTTATTCGAGAATGAGGTTAATGCCGTAACAGATAACCCACTTGTTTTCCCTGATGAAGACAAGGTTGTTTCTGGTGGAAATTTTCATGGTCAACCTTTGGCGCTTACCATTGACAGACTTACGCTTGCCGTTCATGAGTTGGCTTCTATTTCAGAACGTAGGGTTTTCAAGCTTATGAGTGGTACGCGTAATCTGCCAGCTTTTCTTGCAAAAGATCCCGGCCTTAACTCTGGCTTTATGATCGTCCAATACACTGCGGCCAGCCTTGTTTCACTCAACAAACAACTCACTACTCCTAGTTCGGCTGATAACGCAGATAGTTCTAACGGGCAAGAGGATCACGTAAGTATGGGGGCAAATGCGGCGCTTAAACTTTGGCAAGTCATTGAACAAGCTGAGCAGGTTCTTGCTATCGAGGCGCTTTGTGCAGCTCAGGCTTCTGACTTAGGTCATCTTGCAGGCCTAGGTAAAATGTCTCCGAAGCTTCAGAAGCTTCAAGATGCCTTTAGAGCTGAGATACCTTTCTTAGAAGAGGATTCCTATATGTCTCCATTTATTGAAAGCGCACACGAATTCATCGCATTAAACTCGCCTGTAGAACTTTCTTCATGCCATTAATTGAAGATATGGAGCGCACAGGTGGCTGGCTTTTCCGCTGGCGTAGCTTCCTCCCAGTTTTCCTCGTCCCGATTGCGTTGTACGTAGCTTACGTTGATGACAATTTGCCTGCTTTTAACGATCTTCGTTGGTTAGCAACCTGCGTTGGAGTTGGTTTTTTAGGATTAGTCATACGCGCCTTTACCATAGCCTACATACCTAAGGGTACTTCAGGACGCAACACATCGGAAGGTCAAGTAGCTCTCACCCTTAATTCAAAGGGAATGTATGGCTATATACGTCACCCACTTTATACTGGGAATTATTTTATGTGGCTGGGAATAGTTATGCATACAGGCAATTTATTTTTTACAATTGCAGTTTCTGTTGCTTTCTGGGTGTACTATACTCTGATTGCCATGACTGAGGAAAAATATTTAAGGAGCAAATTTGGTCAAGAGTATTTAGATTGGGCTTCGGGCACTCCTGCCTTTCTCCCTCGAACTCTAAAGTGGAACCCTCCTGGTGTATTCTTCTCTTTCAGAAATGTTCTTAAGCGCGAATACAATGGAGCTTATGCTATGATTTTTTCTCTCTCTGCGATTGATTTTGCACACTCTTTAAGAGAAGGTTATTCTTCTGAACTACATTTGAAAGAAGTCCTCATGCTCAGCCCATTTATGATGTATCTACTTCTCGTTAGTACTTGTGCATTCCTTGGATTGCGTTTTATTAAAAAACGCACCAAATTGTTAGATGTTGAAGGACGAGAATACACTTAGGGAAAACTACTTTTTAAAGGCAACAAAACACTTGCTTTTTGAGTGTCAATTTTCACATCCTTTAGGTTACAGCTACTTTTCGTATGCGTCTAGGTAATATTCCTGCACATGCGTGGCTATTTTCTACTTGCTCCAGTAATCCAGACAGTGCCAGGTGTTTTATTCATTTGTAAACTTTTATTTTACTTTACCTATGATTCTGCTTTAGCCATTGCACCTAGGTTCATTCATGGTAGTATCTAGGCTTCGCTTTTAAGTGTCAATATTCGCGTACTTGGCGTTTTCCTCAATAAATGCTCTACGTGGGGGCACCTCGTCGCCCATTAACATTGAGAAAACGTGGTCAGCTGAAGCGGCATTATTGATGGTTACTTGACGAAGGGTCCTTTCTTCAGGATTCATTGTAGTAGACCAAAGCTGTTCAGCATTCATCTCTCCAAGTCCCTTGTATCTCTGTATACCAATACCGCTATCAGTTCCTGAATTACCTCTGAATTCATTTATAAAGTTGTCTCTTTCATCATCGTTCCAAGCATACCTATGCTGTTTACCTTTCTTAACTAAGTATAATGGTGGAGTGGCGATGTAAACATATCCATTTTCTATAAGTTCCTTCATATGTCGGAAGAAGAATGTAAGGATGAGGGTTTCAATGTGGCTACCATCGACATCCGCATCACACATGATAACTACCTTGTGGTAGCGAAGTTTTTCGATATTCAGAGCCCTTTCATCTTCATCAGTTCCTAGTCGTACTCCGAGAGCTGTATAGATATTCTTTATCTCTTCATTCTCAAACACCTTGTGGTGCATCGCTTTTTCCACGTTTAAGATTTTACCCCTAAGAGGCATAATAGCTTGGAAGTGCCGATTACGACCCTGCTTAGCAGTTCCACCCGCAGAGTCTCCCTCAACGAGGAAGATCTCACAAAGCGCTGGATCTTTCTCAGAACAATCTGCAAGTTTGCCAGGAAGTCCCGACCCACTCATGACAGTTTTACGCTGCACCATCTCCCTAGCTTTACGAGCTGCATGGCGTGCTTGAGCTGCAAGAATCACTTTCTGTACAATAATTCGTGCGTCATTGGGATGCTCTTCGAGATACGCCTCGAGAATTTCGCTTACAGACTGAGATACTGGGGCTGAAACTTCTGCATTACCAAGCTTGGTTTTCGTTTGACCTTGGAACTGAGGCTCAGCTACCTTCACCGAAATAACTGCTGTTAAGCCTTCACGGAAATCATCACCGCTAATTTCAAACTTTAATTTACTGAGCATTCCTGACCCTTCTGCATACTTCTTTAAAGTATTTGTGAGCCCGCGGCGGAATCCCGTAAGATGAGTTCCACCTTCGTAGGTGTTTATGTTGTTTACGTATGAAAATAGATTCTCAGAGTAAGAAGTGTTGTAAGTCATAGCAACCTCCACAGGAATGCCTGCTTTTTCACCCCTCATGTGGATTACGTCAGCAATTAATGTTTCACGGGTGCTATCGATGTACTCAACGAAATCTCTTAATCCATTCTCAGAGTAAAACACCTCAGTCTTGAACACTCCTTCTTGAGGCTCATCGCCCTCAGCAGGCTCAGCAAGTTCTCTTTCGTCTGTTAGAGTAACTGTAATCCCTTGGTTTAAGAAACTTAGCTCACGCATTCTGTCTGCAATCGTTTCGTAGCTGTATTCGAGAACTTCGAAGATATCAGGGTCAGGTTGGAACTCTATGATGGTCCCATTGCTTGTTGATGTGCCACACTCTCTTACGGGATATTCTGTAACTCCTTGCTTGTACTGTTGCTCGTAGGCCTTGCCATCGCGATGAACTTCAGCTCTAAGATGAATAGATAGAGCGTTAACACATGATACACCCACTCCGTGAAGTCCACCAGACACTTTATATGAATCCTTGTCAAATTTACCGCCGGCACCAATCTTAGTCATCACAACTTGAAGAGCAGAGACGCCTTCCTTTTCATGTATTCCTACAGGAATTCCACGACCATTATCTTTTACTTTAATGCCGTTGTCCTTTGTAATCCAAACATCGATTCTGTCGCAATGACCAGCTAATGCTTCATCGATAGAGTTGTCAACTACTTCATATACTAGGTGGTGTAGCCCTCTTACGTTTACATCTCCTATGTACATTGACGGACGCATGCGCACGTGCTCCATTCCCTCAAGAGCCATGATTTGGTCTGCGTTGTACACAGACTCAGCGCCTGATTTTTTCTTCTCTTCTGACATATTTTTAAGTCTTGTTTCTAGGCTTTAAAAATACTAGAACTGTGATGAAAATCAGCCAGAAATTTGGGCGTAAATCAGTTTTTTTTACAACGAAATGAAAGGTTATTCACATATTAGGGGTGGATTGGCTAAAAGTACTACCCTATCTAAGGTTTATCCTTAATTCACGATCGAATAATGCCTCAATATTTACGCGAAATTAAAAAGCATAACTGCCTCCTAAAAGCGCCTGAATTCCCTGAACCGGATAACCTACCCAATGTCGGTAGGATGAGTTGGTTAAATTACTGCATTTAACCCAAACAGATGTTCTTGAATTGTATCGATACTCCATTCCGATATTTGCATCAAGATAAGATGGAAGTTTAACGTTGTAGTAATTAATATCACCGTCTTGCATAAAAGGTATAGCATCTTGCACTGGAGACAATTGAGAAACAGATGAGCGCCTTCCTGAAAAGGTAACGGAAGCATCAACAAATAATTTGTCAATTAAAGAATAGTTGAAATCCATAGTCCACTTTGTGTTTGGTAGATTCCAAGCAGCATCTTGACCATTATCATCGTAATCATATATAGCTCCTGTTAATCTAATATCAAGGTTTTTACTTAGATTAAGAGAAAGGTGCCCGCCCACAGATCTTACTTTTAAAGTGTCGTAAAACTCTGTGAAACGAGATCCCGTAGCATCTAATAAGATGTTGTTTCCAAAGTAAAGGTAATCTTCATACTTGGTGCTTGAAGCATTTATTTGAAAGCTAATTGCTTTTGTTAATGTACCTCGCATCCCAATATTTAAGTCATTGGAACGACTCGTAGTTCGCATGTCTGATTCAGCTGATGCATAATAAAACGGGTTTTTATCAACAATTGTCGCAAACCGATTTTGTTCTAATCCTCCATCAAAACTTATGTAAGGGATGAATACATCACGGAGAACACGAATAGATGCTTCAACCTTGGGGTAGAATTTGAAAGTCGATCCAGATCCATTTCTGCTTTGGGCATCAGCATCAACCCACAATCCTGCACCAGCAGTAACTGTGAGCGGCCCCCTGTAGGATGTCGCAGTTGGAATAAGACTTACGATAGCTGCGTCTGTCTTAAGGGTGTCGGGGTTGTTCAACCCCATTACTATCCTATCGAAGTTCATAGATCCCGACAAGGAGAATCTTTCATTTCCCACAAATTTACCAGCTTCAAACGAACCGTCGAAATTGTTTTCAATGGTTCCTGTTAAATCTCTCAATTGAGACCAACCAATTTCTATCACATGATTTAATGTAGTGCTATCCCTATGGTGACTCTTAAAAGCCATCTCCGCTCCAAAGCTTAAATAACGCTCGTGCGTACTCATAGTTGTATCAGGAGCGAGGGTATCTGATATAGCATTTCCGTAAAATACAATGTTGTTTCTTGAAACGTTAGCCGTTAAGTCAACACGTTCTTTGCCTATAAATCGACTGAGCCAAACTCCGCCATTGCTATTTTGGAATCTCTCGTCAACAAAATCAGATGGAGGGTCTGTAGCAAAGTGAGAGGCTTGAAATCCCCATGTTCCTTCTCGGGATCTTAGGTCAGTCATGCTTAGCTCGAGTAGGGGAGTCTTATACAGTCCGTAGCCCGCCCGTGCATATCCACGGTAAAGTCTCGCAAGTGGAGCGTCAACTCTTAGCCTGACGGGCTCTAGCATTGTCCAAACAGGGGCTACGTTCATCCTCTTAGCAAGTAATCTATATGAAAACTCCCTTTTACTAGATTCTAGTTTTTTTAGTTCAGGCCAACTTTGAAGTTTTAAAGCGTCCTTCACAATCATTTCTCTATCGCCAACAAATGTGACGTCCATTTTTAAAGAGTCCGAAGATTCTTGTGCGATAGATACAGAACTTAATAAAGTCGATGTGATGATGGCGAATGAGAGTGTTTGGAGTGAAATTTTATTCATTATTTCTCGTCGTTGTCAATTAAGGTGCCAGTTTCGATGAGGTCAGTCCCATTAGGTTCACCTTTTTCAAGTGTCTCGATTTCGAGCATGAGATCGGTACATGCGTTTTGGACCCACTCCTCATTTACATTTTCTAATATACTCTCTGCTGTGGCTCGAGCTTGGAAAAGATCGTCCAAACCGATGTAAGTACGAACAAGGAGCAAGAATCCTTTGAATTTCCACTCATCATAAGAGGAGTAGTCGCTTACAAGGGTAAAGATGTTTTTCTCGGATTTTTCGTATTCAGCTTTGTCGAATAAAATTTGAGAGATCATAAACTGAGATTCAGCTCCCACATTTCCTCCAAACTTGACTGTTGATTCGAAAAATCCCAGGGCTTGATCAAGCTCGTTAGAATCGTAATGAATACGACCTAGCCACAATGAGGCTGTTCGTTTGATTGACTCAGGTGTTCCAGGATCGGTGTAGACAGAGTTTGCAAACGTGAATGCTTGAGCGGGTTGATCAAGAAGATAGTAGCATCTCATTTGGCCTATAGAAGACTCTAACTTATTCGATTGAATGCTTGATATATCAGCTAGGAGACGGTAGTGAGTAAGTGCTCGAGGATAATCCCCCTCATTCCAAGCTAGAGTAGCTGCAGCGATTGACGCTGACTCAGTAAAATCACCGGGGGGTAAGGCGATTACCCTCTCGTAAGAAAGTAGCGCTCCGGTTTTATCTCCTGCATTCGTTAAGCAAGCCGCAAGGTAGAAATGTGCCTCGTCAAGGTGGTTGCCATTTCCATACTGCCTTAGGTACTCTTCTAAACGAGGGAGAGCTTTTGAGTAGTTTCCCTCAAGAGCAAGAGACACGGCAGCCTCGTAGAGTCGGCTTTCTATATCTTCTCCAGTCAATCCCACAGCGGGAGGTAGGTTGTCTAATAGACCTCTTTCAATTAACAAAGGCTCTACGATGTTGTAGGCGTCTGCGGCGACAGGATCGTTGCCGTAGGTAGTGCGTATTTTATCCCAAGTTGCAAGTACGTCGTCAGGTCTGTTTTGCTTTATACCAATAAGGCAGAGATCAACAAGAGCTTCTTTTGTACGTGGATTACGTGGGTGAGATGAAAGAAGTTCGTTCAGTCGTGTGTTAGCATCATCTAATTCATCTAGCTCGATGAGGGTTCGTGCACTTTCGTATAGGGCGTCAACAATAAAGCGAGAGTTAGGATATTCTTCGAGTAGTCTGTCGAGTACTTTTATTTGTGTGGCGAGTGCGTCAGTGTTGTTGCTGAGACTGATTGACATCGCCCTTTGGTATAAAATGTAATCTTTGTTTGCTGCGTGTTGATTCACAAGGCATTTATCATAATAGGTGACTGCTCGGTCAAATTCTTTCTTTGCGTAAAAGCAGTCAGCAGTTCTAAGCTCAGCGTCTAGTAGTCTTTTAGGCGAATCTTCTGGGTGAGCATCAAGGTAAGATCGGAAAGCTGATAGAGCGTCTGAATATTTCTTACGCTTAAATAATGAGTAACCTCTGGCATAATCTGCAGCTGGGTAAAAATTGCTTGAGTATCCCCCTGGAGCGGTAGAAAACTTTGAATAAGACATTGTTGCGTTTGTGTAATCTCTTGAAGCGAAATAACACTCTCCTTGCCAATAAAAGGACTCCGCAGCCAATTGAGCATCAATAGGGTATGTGCGAACCTTGTCGAAATACGGAATGGCGGCGGTGTACTTCCCTCTTTGGTACAGTTCTACTCCGCGATTATATGCAAGGAGTTGATAAGAACTTTGTATAGTAGCGTCTTTGTCTCGAATTTTATCGAGCGCGTCGAGCGCTCTGTCGTAATCTCGACTTACTAAATAAACTTCGATAAGAAATTTATATGCTTCATCTCTACGAATAGAATTGGGATATTTATCGAGATATCTTTGGAATGCTGTGATAGCGTCATCTAAGGGATTGTACGATAATTCGAAGGCGAGTTTAGCGTAACTAAACAAGGCGTCCTCCATGATTTCAATATCGAATTCTTTAGAGGCGGCACGGCCGAAGGCGCTTCGGGCTTTGTCTTTTTGGCCTAACTGGATATAGCAATCTGCCATGTGATACGTTGCGTTCTGTCCAAGTTTATTGTCTTCGCGAGCTGTTAAAGCCAGCACATCAAGCGCATCTCTCCATGCACCCATTCTGTAACGAGTGTAGCCCACTTCATAAGCGAATTCAGGCTTGCGACCTGGACCCCGAGTCCCTTCCCAAGCCATCTCTAAATAAGGAGATGCATTTGTGAAATCTTGGTCTTTGTAAAATGCATCGCCTACAAGTCTCGCGATTTCCACTCTTTCCTCATCTTCAAGCCCCGCAGACTCATCGAGGAGGGGAGGCCCGTAAGATTGCAGTTCTGTAAATTGAGAACTGGCGTGCAAAGATTGAGCGATGTAAATTGGAACAACGCTCACAAAATCAGGATCGTCAGCTATATCGTAAAACCCATCCAGCGCCACCTTAGGGTTGCCATTCAAATAAGCTATATGACTGAAATAGTATGTTGCAGCAGAGTGGAACGTGCCCTTACTTTTCATAACATCAAATAAATCGTATCTAGCAGCTTCAAAATTTTCTTTCTCGAAGAAGCTGTGCCCCCTTTTAAACTGGAGTTCACGCTTCTTATCCGTGCTGAGTTGTCTTAAATCTACTTTATTGAATGCTTCTGTTGCCTTCCCGTAATGTCTGCGTTTGTAGTGGTGGTCCGCTATGGCGTATAGTGCTTCAAGGACATAAGGACTTTCTGGGTATGCAGTAATAAATTCGTCAATCCTGAACTCTGCATCTTTGTGATATAGATTTAAAGCGCATATAGATTCGAGGTATACAGCTTCCACAAATCTCTCTGATTTCATGTCGCCATCGAACTCCATAAAGTCCCCGAAGTTCTTCATGGCTAGTGCAAATTGCATTTTTTTGAAAGCGTCATTTGCTTTAAACCAAATCCTTTCCTTTTCCTCCAACTCATGAGTAAGTTGAGATTTAACTTCTAAAGCCGGAACTAAAATTGCCCCACAGCTCAATGCTATTGCTAATGTGAGTGTGGATATCTGACGGGATGTAATAAGTTTGCTATTCATGGCGGAATTATGTAGCTCTATAACATACGAAAATACCCCCTGCATATTGTTTTATAGATGCTGTGCCTATGATGTTCTTAACGAATTTTTGTGTGTGAATCGGGTTAGAGATAGGACACCCCCCTAATCCTTAACCCTGAATTCAGTTCTCCTATTCTCAGCCCTTCCGGCCTCGTCATTGTTTGAAGCTTTGGGGTTTGACTCGCCATACCCACTGGCGTCTAGCCTTGAGACTGCTATACCGTATTCAACAAAGTATTGTAGAACTGCCTCCGCTCTGTCACGGCTAAGTTGTAAGTTGGCCTTAGCTGAACCAACGTTGTCAGTGTGCCCTATGATACTGATTGAGTATTTTTCGTGAGTAAGTAGGTATTCTGTAAATGCATTGAGGATGAGTCTGGTAGTATAGGTTAACTCGCTTTTATTCGTCTCAAATTGAACATCTTTAAGTTCGAAGGTATCTTCTTCGATTGCGTTTTGAGCACGTAGCTTGATAGAAGGAGTGATGTCCTCTATTTTATTAGGGGTATCCCCCTCTTTTTCAGTTGAATGAACAACTATAGCTTCAAATGCAAGTTCCTCGCCTTCGACATGAAGGATTACATCTTCACCTCGGTTTACGTTGATAACAGTAGCAAATGATCCATCATCATGGTTCAGTTTAATTTGTTGTACTTCACGGCTTTGGACATATTCTATGGTAAGCCTTACATTTTCAGAAGGTGGAGTGGGGTTCACTACTCCATGAATGACCTGAACGGCCTCAGGTCTTAATTCTTCCGGTATCGGGAAGCTTAAAATATCAAGTCCTTTTGTGCCTTTTCTACGACTGGCGAAAAAGGCTTCTGTACCGCTTGTAGATACAACTAACCCGTGTTCGTCTCCACTTGTGTTTACCGGGGCTCCAAAGTTTACGGGATCGGACCAGTTTCCTGAAGAATCTCTCCGTGTTACCCAAAGGTCGTAGCCACCTCCACTCGGAGTTCTATTGCTCGAGAAATATAAGGTGCTCCCATCTGGGTGTAAAAAGGGAGCTTTTTCCTGTGCTCCAGTAGATATGGGAGGTGGTAGTTTTTCCGCTTGTGACCAATCTCCACGATCTGTTTTCAAGCTAGAGTAGATATCCATAGTAGGGTTTCCATCTGCATCTAGAGTGGAGTTCTTTCTGGCAGAAGCAAAGAAGAGCTCTTTTCCATCGGCGCTCAAAGTTGGTTGGGACTCCCATCCCTGAGGCGTGTTTATCTGAGGTCCTAAAAGCTCTAAATCTCCCCAATAGTAGAAGAACTCACCTTTATCGTCCTTTCCGTCTACATGGTATGTTGTCTTGAAAAGGTCTATGTTTTTAGGGTTTTTAGGAGTGGGGTTGGAGGCCGCAATAATGAGGAGTCTGTTGTCGATTGACATGCTAACGCCGCCATAATTATCGCCTTGGTTAAACGGGTAGTCGAGTAACTCCCCAGTGTCGAATCCTTCTTCATCCGTCCTTCTTTTTGCCTGAATAAAATCTTCAACCCTCTTTGTAACCACATCTCCCCTTGCTTTGAGAATTCTCGCACGAGTGAAAAACAGACTACTCCCATCTGGAGATATAGCTGGCAGGTATTCGTCTTCGTCCAAGCTAATCAATGGCAGAGGTTGGGGGGTGTAGCTTTCTTGGTTCGTGTAATACTGAATTTCAAATCTCACATCAGGTATTAATTTGAAGACCTCCTGCCTTTTCCTTTCCAAGCTGGATTTTAACTCTCCATCATTTGACCCATCGTCGGTTTTGGAAATAAACAGTTCAAATTCCTGAAGTGCAACATCTGCAACCCCAGCAATGTACGCTAATGCCCCTCGCATATAATTTGCCTCAGCGAAATTGTTATCATTCTCGCAAAGCTCACCCCACTTAGATATTGCGACCTGACATTCGCTTGTAAAGTCTAGATCTCCTTTCGCCTTCTTGTATAAAAGCTTTGCAAGAGCTTCGTAAGCTGCACCGAAATCTTCCTGCTCATCAACAACTTCACGAAGCATCTCTATCCTCTGCTCAGAAGTGTAATTCTTTTTAGATTCTGTAGCTTTTTCAAATAGTTTTCTTGTCTTAGAGGAGATGTATTCGGGGGGAGGGCAGGTTTGGGATAGTAGATTTATAGTGCAGAAAAAAGTGCAGGATATTACCATCGAAAATAAAGCAAGTCGAGTCATTTCCTATTATTAAGACCCTGGTTTTATGGCGTTCCCTATCTCACCTTCACTAGCGGCTACTAGCGTGCTAACAGTTCCATCACCTGTCACATTGACTACAGTTCTACACATGTCTAGTATCCTATCAACAGGGAAGATGAGTGCGATCCAAGCCGGGTTGAGCCCCACGCTTTCTAAAACGATAATCATTAATACAAGACCTGCACTTGGAATCGCAGCCGCTCCGATTGATGCAAGGGTTGCTGTGAGAACGATAATTGCCTGTTGCGCCATAGTGAGGTCTATCATATGAAACTGTGCTAGAGCTACTACAGCAATGGCTTGGTATAAGCTGGTTCCGTCCATATTTACTGTGGCTCCGATAGGTAGGACGAAGCTAGCAGTGCGCTCTGACACTTTAAGATTTTTCTCAACACAATTCATGGTTACTGGTAAAGTGGCGACCGAAGAAGAAGTGGAGAAGGCTGTAATTTGGGCATCTCTCATTCCTGAGGTGAACTGCTTCCAAGTCATATTCTTCACAAATAAAGAGATGATAAGCGGGTACAAGAGGAAGGCCATCATTGCAAGACCCAAGACTACCACAAGGCTGTATCTGAGCAGAAAGGTTAGAAGTTGTTGAAAATGTTCGGGGTCGGTTCCGGCCGCTTTGACTATTTGACCTGCCATAAGAGCGAAAACAAAAAGGGGCATAATTTTCATCACGACCCAAACCATTTGTACGAACACTTCGTTCAATGCATTAACGGCTCTTACAATCGTGCCTTTTTGATCATCCTTGAGCCCTGTCACAACTACGCCGAAGAAGATGGCGAAGAAGATAATTTGGAGCATTTGCATGTCGCTGAGGGATTTAAATATGTTCTTGGGAACCACGTCCACTAAAGGTTGTAGCGGTCCGGAAGTCTTTGTTCTATCAGCTTTAGTGAGTTTGTCGTTTACCCACTCGTTGTGCTCAATAGACTCGCCTTTTATTGTGGCGACCATTTCCTCGAGCTCTGGATCCTGGGTGAAGTTTATTTCATCTAAGCGCACGATGTCGTTTGCGTCACGCCACAATTCGTAACGAATTCGGTTAGCCTCTCTCAATGTGTCACTTGCGTGATCTCCAGGCTTAAAAACATTCACCAGTGTAAGTCCTACAATAACAGCAAACATTGTTGTGGTTAGATATAATGCAAGAGTTTTAATCCCCATACGCCCCAGTTTTCTCATATCCCCTAAGCTCGAAACACCGCTAATAATACTGAATAGCACAAGTGGAACTGCTATGAGTTTAAGTATGTTTATGAAGATGTCGCCGAAGGGTTGAATCCAGTTAAGTGTAAATTCATTCCAGCCAAACTGTATACTCATCCATGCGTACACAATTCCTAAAAGAAGTCCTATAATGACTTGCCAGTGCATCGCTAAGCCCTTGTTTTCTTTGATCATAATTTTGAAGTTCTTTGTCTAAGAGAGTGGTCAGCCAATACCAGGGCTACCATAGCTTCCACTATGGGAATCGCTCTCGGCAGCACACATGGATCATGACGACCTTTTCCACTCAGTTTTATTTCTTCACCATCACGATTGACAGTGTTTTGTGTTGTTTTTATTGTAGCCACGGGTTTAAATCCGATTCGTATAACGATTTCTTCTCCATTGGAAATCCCGCCTTGAATACCGCCGCTTCTGTTTGAGGTGGTTTTAATAGCGGTACCATCGTTTTTCCCTGAAACAAACGCGTCGTTGTGCTCAGAGCCCTTCATCAACGTCCCACTAAATCCAGAGCCTATCTCCAGAGCCTTGACAGCGGGAATGCTCATCAATGCCTTTGCTAAATCAGCATGGAGTTTGTCGAATACGGGCTCTCCCCAGCCAGCCGGTACATTCTTGGCGACTACGACGATCGATCCGCCCACTGTATCTCCCTCATCTCTAACCGTCTGTATCCTCTGGATCATCTTGCTGGCGACTTCGTTCGAAGGGCATCTTACGATGGTGAAGTCTATGATTTCTCTCGAGAAGAATGCAGGAGGGAAGGGCACCGAAATGTCTTGAATTCTTTCTACGTAGGCACCTATCTCAACAGAATCTGTCGTCTTCAAGAGTTGCCTTGCGACTGCACCACCTACAACCCTACAGGCTGTCTCTCGAGCAGAAGATCTGCCTCCCCCACGAACATCCCGTAGCCCGTACTTGGCATCGTAAGTGTAATCAGCGTGGGAAGGTCTATAGGTGTTTTCAAGGTGAGAATAATCTGCGCTTTTAGCGTCTTTATTTGCCAATTGAAACCCTATTGGAGTCCCAGTGCTGACAAAAAGGTTGCCTTCAATAGATAGAACTCCAGATAATATCACAACTTTATCATCTTCTTTTCGAGGGGTTGTGATATCAGAAGTTCCGGGTCGACGTCTGTCTAAATCGCTCTGTATCCCTGCAGGGTCAAGCTTTAAGCCGGCGGGCACGCCGTCAATTATCCCACCTATAGCCACGCCATGTGACTCCCCGAAAGTAGTAATTTGAAATACCTTGCCTAAAGTGTTCCCTGCCATGGGCTGCAAGATATAACTTGCGGCTTATGCGAGCACTCTTTAAAGACATCAAAGGACTGGTAGGTTGTTACGAAAACTCCCCCAATTTCGTAGCCGGTGAAAATATGAAGAATTTCCCAGTCTTGAAAAATGCGTGGATGGAGGTTGTGGGGGAGAAAATAATTGGGTTTGGCTCCATGTCAACTTGCCCTAAGGTTCCTTCTGGCAAAGCCCAAATCATTTCATGTACCAACCGATACATCATTCCATCCTGGTGTGACAGTCACTCTCATTTAGTTTACGCCAACGACAGAGCTGGTGAGTTCTTAGATCGACTTCGTGGATTGTCATACGAAGAGATCGCAGCTAAAGGAGGGGGAATTCTTAATTCCGCCCGCGCATTACAAAAACTCCCCGAAGATGATCTTTTCGATTGCTCTTTGGATCGACTCCTCGAGACCGTTAAGTTAGGAGTGGGCGCTTTGGAAATTAAGTCAGGATATGGGTTAACTCTCAAAGCAGAGAGGAAGATGCTCCGTGTGATAAAGCGCCTCAAACAAGTTTCTCCTATCCCTATTCGAGCCACCTTCTTAGGATGTCATGCAGTGCCTGCCGAGTTCAACAATTCATCAGATTACACAGATCATGTCATCAGCGACATGTTACCTCAGTTTGTCTCAGAGGGTCTTGTCGATTACGTCGATGCTTTTTGCGAAACAGGTTATTTCTCAACAGAGGACGTCACCCGACTTATTGATGTTGCCAGTAAATTAAAAATAAAGTGTAAAGTTCATGTTAATCAGTTTAATATATTAGGCGGAGTGAAGTTGTGCGTTAATAGAGGAGCTCTCAGTGTAGATCATCTTGAAATAATAGACGACGCTGATATAGCAGCATTGAAAGAATCCCTCACCTCAGGCTTACCGACCTTTCCTGTAGCTCTTCCACTTTGCTCGCATTTCCTCAGCTTGCCATACACCCCAGGGAGAAAACTCGTAGATGCCGGGCTCCCCCTCGCCCTCGCCACAGACCAAAACCCAGGCACCTCTCCTTCAGGCGATATGACTGAGGTCGTCCGTCTAGGTTCATTAAAGATGGGGCTAGAGCCAATCGAAGCTATTGCAGCTGCAACATTGAATGGCGCGGCAGCTATGGAGCTGGAAGATAAAGTTGGATCGATTACACCAGGAAAACTCGCTAATTTCTTTGTAACGCGTGAGATGAGCGGTCTTGAGGAAATTCCTTACCGATTTAATGATGTAGTTGTTGACAAAGTGTATGTAAATGGTGAACTTTGGGTTGGTTAAGAAAATACAATTAGGTTTCATATAAAGTAATTTAGTTTCATGCATAGACTCATTGAGTGCGTACCAAATATTTCTGAAGGCAGACGCCCTGAGATCATTGATGCTGTAACAGCTGTTGTAGAAACTGTTGAAGGATGTCGTCTTTTAGATGTCGACCCTGGAAAGAGTACCAACCGCACGGTTATCACTTTCGTTGGTCCTCCTGAAACAGTCGGAGAAGCTGCGTTCCGCGTAATTAAAAAAGCAGCAGAACTTATTGATATGTCTAAACAAACGGGTGAACATCCGCGAATGGGAGCTACAGATGTTTGTCCTTTTGTGCCAGTATCAGGTGTTACGATGGATGACTGTATCAAGGTCGCGCATGCCCTCGGGAAAAGAGTGGGAACGGAGCTCGGTATTCCAGGCTACCACTACGAATCGGCAGCCCTCATTCCCGAGCGTAAAAACTTAGCCGTTTGCCGTAAAGGTGAATATGAGGGGTTAGAAAAACTGTCCACCCCAGAAGCTAGACCAGATTTCGGTCCCACTGAATTTAATGCCCGTGCACGCTCAACAGGTGCCACGGCAATCGGGGCCCGCGATTTCCTTATAGCGTACAACATAAATCTTAATACTACTTCTTCTCGTAGAGCGAATGCTATCGCCTTCGATATACGTGAGGCTGGGAGAATTAAAAGAGAAGGAGGATTAATCTCCGGTAAAGTAATAAAAGATGAAAATGGCGAGCCAGTTCGTCAAGAAGGAACTCTCAAGTCAGTTAAAGGTATCGGTTGGTATATTGAAGAATACGGGATCGCACAGCTTTCCCTAAATCTAACCGATATAAGCGTAACACCTACCCACATTGCATTTGATGAAGCCTGCTCTAAAGCTCAAGATCGTGGGATTCGTGTAACGGGTTCTGAACTCGTAGGGCTTGTTCCACTTAAGGTGATGACTGAAGCGGCAAATTACTTTCTTCGCAAACAACACCGATCAACGGGAATTTCTCAAGCAGAAAAAATTAAAATTGCGGTTAAATCTCTTGGCCTCGATGATCTCGCTCCCTTCAAACCTGAAGAGAGAATCATAGAATACCTTATCGGTGGTGCAGGCTCTTTCCCGCTCCTTGCAAAAAACTTACGCGAGTTTTCTGACGAAACGGCTTCTGAGTCGCCTGCTCCCGGCGGGGGATCAATCGCAGCTTATTCTGGTGCACTAGGAACGGCTTTGTCTACTATGGTTGCTAATCTGAGTGCAAATAAGCGTGGTTGGGATGATCGATGGGAAGAGTTTAGTGATTGGGCTGATAAAGGTCAAGCCTATCACTCCCAACTACTCGCCCTCGTTGACGCAGACACCGCCGCTTTCAACGGTATTATGGACGCTTATGGGCTACCTAAATCCTCTGAAGATCAAAAACTCGCTCGCTCTAATGCAATCCAGGCTGCAACTAAGCACGCTATTGAAATTCCGATGCAGGTCGCAGAAATTGCGCACAACGCTCTTGAAGTAGCCGAAGCCATGGCTCAGTTAGGCAACCCTAACTCTATTACAGATGCTGGAGTGGGAGCCATGTGCATCCGAACAGCTGTTCTTGGCGCGATTCTAAACGCGCGTGTAAATACTGCAGACCTGAATGACACTGAATTCGTGTCATTAACGCTCGCCAGGTGTTCCGAGTTAGTCTCCAGCACAATATCTCGTGAGGCAGCTATTCTTGTCCGCGTTGACGAATTGCTAGGGTAGATGTTTCGTAAATAAATATAGAATAGGAGTTATAAAAAGCGCGATAAGAAAAAAGCCGTCTCTTTATAAAAGGACGGCTTTTTGAATAATATTGTTTTTCTTAGATTATCCTCGACGCTCTTTAATACGAGCTGACTTACCAGTACGTTCACGTAGGTAAAAGACACGTGCACGACGTACCACTCCTCTTTTGTTAACTGTAATGCTATCTATGTGGGGGCTGTTAACGGGTATAATACGTTCTACGCCTATTCCACTTGACATCTTACGGATCGTAAAAGTCTCAGTCATGCCGACTCCACGTCGCTGTAATACAACACCTTGAAATGATTGAAGACGCTCTTTCTTACCCTCTGTAATCTTAACAGTCACAGTGATGGTGTCTCCAGCTCCGAACTCAGGCCACTCACGTGGCTCAACGATCAAATTTGTAATCTCCTTAATACGCTCCATAATGATATATTTAAATCCGCTTAAATTCGGGATGCAATATTACGAATAAATCGAGTACCATCTGCATGTTTTTTTATTTTATCAATCAAGCAAATCAGGTCGCCTCTTTTTGGTCCTTTTTAAGGCTTGCTCTTCTTCCCAAATCCGGATCTTTTTGTGATCTCCGCTGAGTAAAACCTCAGGCACTTTCCAGCCGTTATATTCTGCCGGTCTGGTATAAACAGGAGGAGCTAATAATCCATCTTGGAACGAGTCGGTGAGTGCGCTCATCTCATCGCCAATTACCCCTGGGACTAGACGTACTAGCGCATCTGTTAATACAGCTGCTGCCAATTCACCTCCGCTAAGTACATAGTCTCCGATAGATATTTCGAGTGTGATTAAGTGATCTCTTAACCTTTGGTCTATGCCCTTATAATGACCGCAAATCATGAGGATATTACCACAAAGTGAAAGTTGATTTACTCGACCTTGAGCAAGTCTCTCACCGTCGGGTGTTAAAAAAATCACCTCATTATAATCTCTCTCGCTCTTTAATTTAACGATTGCATCGTGTAAGGGCTGCATCGCAAGAACCATTCCCGCAGCTCCACCAAAGGGAGTATCGTCTACCTTTTTATGCTTGTTAGTAGTGTAATCACGGATATCATGAATGTTGACCTCGACCAGGCCCTTTTCAATTCCCCTTTTTACAATGCTTTCTGCAAATGGACCATGTAGAAGCCCAGGTAGTACTGTCAGTATATCTATTCTCACGGTGTAAAGGTAAATAAATAACCCCAGACAGTCTTGATAGACTACCTGGGGTTACTAGCTAAAAGTCGTAAATTTAGTCAACCAATTCCTCAGTCGTTACGTCAACTTCTGGAGTTTCGTAAATAAGGTCAAGCTCTTCGATGATGTTTGTTGCACCAGCAAATTTATCGACGATCCAAAGTACGTAGCGTATATCAACAGAGATGGTTCGCTGTAGCTCAGGCTCGAATGCGATGTCTCCACTCATTGCTTCCCAGTTACCGTCGAATGCAAGTCCGATGAGATCACCGTTGGCATTCATCACTGGTGAACCAGAGTTTCCTCCAGTAATGTCAGTTCCGTGAAGGAAACAAATGTTAAGATTGCCATTTTCATCAGCGTATTGGCCGAAGTCACGTGCTACTAAGAGTTCTTCTAAACGTGCAGGAACAACAAACTCTGGGTCAGAATTGTCCATTTTCTGGAGAATCCCATCTGAGGTAGTTACGAAGTCGTACTGAACGGCATCGGCAGGTGAGTAGTCACCTACTGGGCCGTAGGTACAGCGCATCGTTGAGTTCGCATCAGGGTAGAAAGCTTTGTTAGGTTGCATCTCGCGAAGTCCTTTAACAAAAAGGCGATATCCCTTGTCGAACTTTGCTTGGGCATCGCTCTCCATAGAGCCGAAGTAGGTTTCGAGAATGCTCATTGCTGCAGATACAGCGAGGTCCTTATTTAGGATTTTCTCAGATGGATTCTCGATAAAAGCACGTGCAGCATCTTCATTCACGAGGAAACTTTTTGAGTACATTTTCGAAGCGTAACGCTCGATAGATCCTTTATACTTAGAGTCAACAGTTGCGAAGAATGAAGGAAGGTGTTCTGAAGCAATGTCAGCTTGATACTTAGACATTAGGTTTGTAAATAAGTCACGATCAGTTGACATATCATAGTCCTTGAAGAAGCTGTCACAAAGTCCTGAAAGTCTTGCTTTAGTAGCAGCAACTTGTTCAGCATCTTCAGAGAATAGCCCTGGAGCCGTACGGCCAAAGCGGACCGCAAATAAAGTGATGTCAGATCCGATAAGTCCTGCTTCTAAAGCATAAGCGTCTGCCTTAGCAGTCGCATCTGTAGCAGAGTAATAATCTTCGATAAGCTGAATAGCTTCACCGTATTCTGCTTGGAGTTCTGTGCTTGAAGCTACCCAGTTAGAGAATCTTTCCTCGATAGCCTCCTTTTGAGATTGTACATCTAAAGCTTTAAGACCTTTTGATTGACCTATGTAGTATTTCCAGTAGTTCGCTGTTTGGGCATACTTGGCAGCATATTGGATGCGAACACCTAGGTCAGCGTCCATGTGCTCCTTCATCGTGCGTAGCTTTAGATCACGAACGTCCACAACGCTCGGATTGTAAAGAGAGAGAGCCTGCTCAATTCCCCAACTGCTGAGAAAGCGATCCGTAGATCCTGGGTATCCCATTATCATTGTGAAGTCACCGTTGTTTACACCTTCCATACTTATGTTAAGATGACGCTTAGGTGAATAAGGCACGTTGGTCTCAGCAAACTCAGCGGGATTGTTGTCCTCATCTGCGTAGATTCTTAGCATAGAGAAATCTCCAGTATGACGAGGCCACATCCAGTTGTCAGTGTCACCGCCGTACTTACCTACACTCTCAGGTGGAGCACCTACAAGACGAATATCTTTGTAAGTATTGTATATAAACATGTAGAATTCATTGTCATAGTAGAATCCTTTGATTTCGTACTGGTAACCGTGAGCATCTGTATCAGAGTACTCAGTGTTGATTTCGCCTTTTGCAGCATTGATAGCTTCGTTACGCTCATCTTCGCTCATATCACTTGTTACGTTTGCAAGAACGCGGTCAGTGATGTCATCAATGCGAACAAGGAAACTCACTTCGAACCCGTCTATGTGCATTTCTTCATCGTGGCTAAGAGCGAAAAAACCATCCGTCAGATAGTCGTTTTCAGGAGAGCTGAAACCTTGTATAGCACCGTAAGCACAGTGGTGGTTTGTAAGAACTAGTCCTTGTGAAGAAATTACTTCAGCAGTACAACTCCCCCCGTTAAGGCGGATGATAGCATCTTTAATAGAAGCGTTGTTGATATCGTAGATGTCGTCCGCAGTTAAACGAAATCCAGAGTTTTGCATCGACTCCTCATTGATTTCTTCAAGAGTATGCATTAGCCACATACCTTCTTGCGCCTGAAAAACAGGAGCGAAGAATACCGTTGCTAAAGCAATTAATGCGATTGAATAAATATGTTTCATTTTAGTAGGTTTTATTTAAAATTACTTTTGTGTTTCAGGCTCAGCGATCCAATTTGCTTTGCTTATTAATTCTTCGATTTTCGAGTAAAGTTCATCGAGATCAGGGCCATTATATCTGTTAAATACAGTTTTTCCGTTTATTGTAGAAATTACAACAGGTAAATCCATTACCCGCTTGTCATCGTATCTGTCATTAAGTTTAAGATATCCGTTTGCTTCTGCATAAGTCGTGATTTGATTGATCTCGATTACGGAAATTGTACACTTATAATCACCTTCGTCTAAATGTCGTCCTATCACTTCTTCAGTAAATTGACCCACTGTAAGAAAAGCTCGTCCATCATTTAAAACTTCAAAAGCAAAAGAGGGGCAAGAACCATAGCACATCGTTCTTTGAAGACCGAGGGAAATTTCAAGAGGTTTATACGTAGATGTAGTTGTTTCAGGGATTTCTTTTTCCACAGAACATCCTGTTAAACTTGCGATAACAAAAGCAATTAATGAGATATGTTTTACGTAATCCCTCATTTTTTATTTTTACCCTTTTTACCCTTAGAAGCTTTTAATTTCTTCGTTTTATTCTGTTGTTCCTTCTGCATTTCTGCTAGACGTTCCTGGAATGCTGATTTTTTCTTAGGATTCTTTACGTTCTCATCAATCTCAGCAAGAATTTTGTCTTCGTCTATAAAGTAGCGTTTGATGATGAGCATTTGGCCTATAGAAACAAGGTTAGCTGCTAAGTAATAGAGACTCAGGCCAGCAGCAAATTTATTAAAGAAGAACAACATCGTGAATGGGATAAAGTTCTGAATCATCTTCATATCAGGCATCCCGGCTTGCTTGGGTTGCGGAGGCTGTCCAGCTGTTGTCATTCGCATGTAGAAGAAAATCGAGATAGCCATAAGCACAGTAAATCCACTGATATGAGCTCCATACATTGGTATTTCAAAGGGTAGATCTACGATGCTGTCGTATGCTGCAAGGTCGTCTGCCCACAAAAAACTCTTTCCCCTGAGGTCTATGTTCGCAGGGAAGAAACGGAACATAGCGTAAAGAATAGGCATTTGAAGTAAAGCGGGTAAACAACCGGCCATGGGATTAACCCCTGACTTTCGGTAAAGTTCCATAGTAGCTTGTTGGCGTGCGACCTTATCCTCAGGATGGCCCTCGTTAATCTTCTCGATTTGAGGACGAAGCATTTTCATTTTTGCCGAGCTCATGAAGTTCTTCCAAGTAATAGGGAAGAGAAACATTTTGATAATCAACGTAATTATCAGGATGATCAATCCAGCACTCATCATGTGAGAATTTAAATAGTCGTAAAGAGGCAAGATGAAATTTCTGTTTACCCAACCGAAAATCCACCAACCATAGTCGATTACTTTACCAATTTCAGTTAATCCGGTAGCATTTAGAAGTTCAAGGTCATTAGGACCAAAGTAGAAGCTTAGGTTGTGCTCCATAGTCTCGCCTAAAGAATTAGCCGCCATAGGAAGTTCGGCAGAAAACAGCAGGGTAGAAGTGGTGTCTTCTTCGAATAGTTGATTCGACAATATTGCACCTTTCTCAAATCCTCCATCAACAGAAACAATGGCAGAGAAAAAATCTTGTTTAAAGGCGATCCACTCCAATTTATACTCAATAGTTTCTTCGTCCGATCGCCCTTCTGACAGGTAGTCGCGTCCACGTCCTTCTTCCTTGTAAAAGATTGAAGTGTGCTGCCTTTCCCAATCCAGTCCTTTCTCATTCCTTAATCCAGTTGCAGACCAAACTAATTTCTGCTCAGGTAACACAATTCCATCAAGACCTATAAAAGTAATTTTCGTGCCAAGTTCATATCCTTCAAGAATGTGTCTTACTTCAATTTTACCCGCTTTACTTTCTGCTGACAGATAAATTGTGCTATCTGTTTGAGATTTACTTTTGAAATACAGATCTGTCATTTTAATTCGACCAGTGCCAGGCACATCGAAATAAAGATCTATAGAACTCCTATTGGGATCCCAAAGCTCAATAGCTTCACCATCCCTAGAGCGTACATTGCCATCAGTTAGTACTGCCGAAATCGGAAGTCCTCCACGCGAATCTAACTTTAAATCTAGAACGGAGGATTTCAACCTGTATTCTTGATCCTGACCAACTACGGCAAGGGATAGAGGGCCGTACTTTTTGAGAAGTTCATCGGAAATAGCAAATCCCCCAAGAGAGTCAAGCTCGATCTTTCTCAAGGAGTTTTCATACATCAACTCTTCGGTTAGACGATTCTCTTGAATATTATCAACTTGAAGAGCTTGAGCCTTAAGAGCCGCCTCCGCCTCCGCCTCCGCGAGTTCCATTTGGGCTAATTCCTCCTGGGTAGGAGCTGTGTACCAGTTGTATCCCATTAACAGGGTGAACATGAGTACAAACCCGATAATTGTATTTTTATCCATTGCGGCGCGAAGTTAGTTAAGAGTGCAATTACATAAGGTGCGTTTTATCACCATTTGTGTGCTTTTTCTGAAGACCAAACTCCTTTCAATCTCATCGCCTGTTCCAATAAATCTCTGACACAACCTTTTCCACCTCTCTTGGGGCTAATGTAGTGAGCTATGTTCCTCACTTCTTCAACGGCGTCTTCAGGACATGCAGCTAATCCCACTTCCCTCATAGCCACAACATCAGGAATGTCATCACCCATATAAGCTACCTTGTCTAGTGGGATTTGAAGCTTTTCGCAAAGTGCTTTTAGCGACTCAAATTTATCCTCACATCTGAGGTGAACCTCTTCGACCCCCAATTTCACCATTCTTGAAGCGACTGCTTTTTCACTTCCTCCAGTTAGTAGTGCTAATTTTAATCCCTGTTTTACCGCCCATTGAACGGCAAATCCATCAAGGGTTGATGCCTGCCTGACTTCACTTCCGTCGGGCATTAATAAAATTGTGCCATCATTGAAAACTCCATCATAATCAAATACAAAGAGTTCTATATAGGCAAGTTTAGTCTTATAATTCATTGCTTTAATGCGTATTGTGGCTTTCAGAAATGTGTTTGCTTAAGTGGCTGTAAAATTCAGCCAATTCCTGAGAGTTGGAGAAAGACTTGATTATTTCCATGTGTTTTTGCTGGCTGCCTTTATCGCCTCTTATAGCGACGCCAGTCTGTCTCTCGAAAGAAGTCCCAGTCGCTGCTCCACTTAATAACCCCTCTGCTAGAGTATGCAATAGGTCTGTGGGTAATCCAGAATCCTGAAGTATTTGTTGGGATATTGCTAGGCAGTGGTTTGCGAAATTGTCAGCAAATACGGCAGCTAAATGTACTTTATCTCTCACTTCTGAAGGCGCGTGAAATCCACGACCACCAACACATTTTACGATTTTATCGAGTGTCTCCTTAAACTCACCTGAACTTGCATCCACTCCGAATGGTACTCCTGAAAGGCTGTCATTAGATGATTTAGCATTAAAACTTTTTATTGGCCAAACCACTCCATTCTCTTCCCCCAATACTTTTCTATTCGTTACCCCAGATGCATGAAATCTTCGAATACTATGTGGTATCAGCTTGGCTGTATTTTCAAGAGCATCGTCTTTTACAAGTACAGCAACGGCGTCCACATTTGTGTTCAAATCCTCAATTCTATCGACCACCTTTGTGTTGTCTAATTTAGCAGCTAGTTTATCCGCTTCGACTCTGGTGCGGTTATAGATCTCTACGATCTCAACTCCACCTAAAGATAGAGATCTGCAAAGAGCCTTAGCTACTTTGCCGGCACCTATAATGCTGATCCTGAGAGGTTCGATACGATTCATTCTACTGTTTCAAATGTGTTTTGAAGATTCTAATACTTAGACTTATAAAGAACATCAAGCCACCGAGTAAAATTACGATTGTTAACGGCAATTTGGTTGCTCGAATGATAATCATCTTACCATCAGCCGATTCAGCCAATATCTCATTTTTCACATCATATGCAATTGTCCATCTTTTACTAGATTCATTATACAGGTTGGTAAATTCAAACCGTTTTTCTCCGACAGTTCCGTTCGACCAAACATCAGTTTTCAATTTCTTCACCTCATCTATCATAGGGACCAGCGTCCAGTACTCTTCAAGGTCGATTAAAAAATCCATCGAAGTATAGTGATTACCCTTGGATCTAAATATCATGTCGTCAACTTTAACGTGACTGCCTTTTTTATAGAATCGGGGCACGACATCGAAATACTCAACTTTAATTCCTTCGTCGTCGTTTTCTATAAAACTCGCAAAATACGGCCCCATTGAAACGGTGTCTCCCAACTCAAGTATGAGCTCAGGTTTGTGATTGGAGTGAGAAATAATTTCTGTTCCGATGTTTGTATAAGCATATCCCCAAGCAATAATGGCCACACTAAGCCTTAATGCATCATGCCATCTCGCCATTATTGCTGAGAAAAGAGAAGCAAAAAGGACTCCAGCTAATAAGTATTCGTGCGGCTGGAGAGAATGCCAGTAATAAACGAACACTAGGCAGATAAACGATGCTAACAATGCTATTACGTTATTTATCCCTATGTCATCCCCGTTCTTTTCTAAAGAGGCTATCAAGCCAGACATTAACAGAAGTAAAACCACATGTGCTAAGAGCAGTCGCCCTCCGAAATCTTCGAAGCTTGTAATGATCAAGACCCCAACAAAAATAACTCCTGTGAAAATTAAAAGATATTTTTCTAGAAACTTTAATATTTCCAGTAAACCTTTTTCATGCACCCTATCCATTAAATGATGTTCATGGGTTTTGCAACCTTAATAAAGAGCTCCGCCATATTTCTTGCATCCTCTATTGCTCTATGTTGGGTTCCGTTGAATTCCAGCCCCTCAAGTTTTAATGCGTTTTTTAAGCCAATTTGGTTTTTAGCTCCCTTAAACTTACTGTAATGTCTTTGCAGACAAGCCCAATATCTAAGCCAGCTCAACTCCATTTCATGAAGCTTAGCATCTGAAACAAACTGTCTCTTGTCGAACTCTCCCCAACTTAGAAGAGCTGTTGGAGTAACCACAGGATTCATCCACTCTTCGAATCTTTTTACGACAACGTCAAAGTTGTCGGCTGGGTCAACATCTTCTTGTGTGATGCTAGTGAGTTTAGTACAAAACTTATCGATCTTGGGATGAACGATGGGTAAAATAAATTCGCAAAACTCATCTATAATTTCAAGGTTTTCGTTCACTTTAACCGCACCAATCTCGATAATTTCAACCTTCCTTGGTTTAGGACTTCTCCAACAAGTCGCCTCCAAATCGTATATGATAAATTGCTTTTTTGACATGCGCGAGTAAATGTACGTTTTTATAATCCCATGATTGTTTCTGCCTCCTTACATTTATGAACGATAGAAAAGACTTACTCACGAAATTATCTGTTTATCTCTCTTCCCGGTTTCTCCAGTTAGACCGGTTTTCGTTCAATATTGCCTCTTTCGACAATTCTCGCCTTTCATCGAGAATCCTATCGTACAACTCTGACACTAATTTCGCAAAAACGTTTTCCTCAACAGGAAGATCACGAATTAATTTCTCTGGTGAAAAGTAATCCTTAATAAATCCAGTATCATACACTCCAGATCTAAACACTTCATGATCAACTGCGAATCGCCCGAATTCTAATGTCGTTTTTACCCCCCTGATTTCGTAATTGTCAATAGCTAAAATCATCCTCTCTATGCAAGCCTCTCGAGTAGCAGCGTGCACAATTAGTTTTGAAAGCATGGGGTCGTAGTGGATGCTTATTTCATCACCCTCAGATACACCATCATCAACTCTAATCCCAGTCCCAACTGGAGGTGAGTATTTCTTTAAAATCCCCGTCCCTGGCAAGAACCCCGCTGCTGCATCTTCTGCGTAAACACGAAGTTCCATTGAGTGCCCATTGATACATAGATCCTCTTGAGAATATGAAAGCGGCTTGCCTTCTGCAATGCGGATTTGTTCTTTAACAATATCTACTCCAGTAATAAATTCAGTTACTGGATGCTCCACTTGAAGTCGAGTATTCATTTCTAAGAAGTAGAAATTGTTGTCTTGATCAACCAGGAATTCCACAGTTCCAGCACCAATATAGTTGCAGGATCGAGCGACTTCCTTAGCACATTCTCCCATTTCATTGCGTAGTTTTTCATCTAATAGGACAGAGGGGGCTTCTTCAATCACTTTCTGGTGACGCCTTTGTATGCTGCATTCACGTTCGAAAAGGTGAATAATATTTCCATGAGAATCAGCTAAAATTTGAATTTCAATATGTCTAGGCTTGAGAACTAGCCTTTCCATAAATACAGATCCATCACTAAACGACCGTTCTGCTTCTGATATAGCACGTGCAAGCTCCTCTTTGACATCTTCTTGTTTGAAAACAGAGCGCATCCCTTTTCCTCCACCTCCAGCACTTGCTTTAATAATCAATGGAATCCCGATTTTCTCAGCTTCTAAAAGAGCTTCTTCAGGGTTGGAAATAGCGCCATCTGTACCAGGTACTAGTGGTATATTTCTCGCCATCACAGCTTCTTTAGCTTCAAGTTTGTCTCCCATCGTCTTAATAGACTTGGCTTCAGGTCCGATAAACGCTATCCCTGCATTTTCTACAGCTTTAGCAAATTCAGCATTTTCCGAAAGAAATCCATATCCAGGGTGTATACCATCTGCTCCAGTTTTAATAGCTGCTTCTATTACTCTGTCCGTTAAAAGGTAGCTTTCAGATGATGGAGCTGTGCCTATCAGAATGGCTTCGTCCGCAGCCATGACATGTGGGGCTTCGGAATCTACATCTGAGTATACAGCGACAGTTGCAATCCCCATCTCACGAGCAGTTCTTATAATGCGTATTGCAATTTCTCCTCTATTTGCGATTAAAATCTTCGTAATAGATCTTTTTTTGATTCGGCTCATCGTATAAATGCTTAGTTCATCCATTTCAGACTCTAAATCTAAGGCATAAAAAAAGGGGCAAGCGATTCTTATCGCACCGCTCAACCGCATACCCTTGCTGTCTTCCGACCCTGGGGGATTAAGCGGGAGCTGGTCGTAAGAGACTTGCCCCAGATGCAAAGATAAGGTAGTATCTTGCACCCATGAAAATAAATCAGTTAGTTTGGCAACATGGCGGATTGGCAGCTCTTATTTCTGTCATACTTAGTCTGGTAGCTTACATTATTGGAGTTGAAGCCCTAGTGGGATGGCCATTAGGCGTTGCTCAATCACTGCTAATTATGATCACAATGATTGTTGTTAGCCGAGCAATTCGTGTAGATGAGGGCGGGATCATAAATTTCTCTAGACTATTAGGCCACATCATGATTTCTGTGGTGTGTATTTTAGTTTCTTCCTTCATTTTCAACCTTGTGCTTTTTAATTTAATCGATCCAGAGCTCATAAATACGGTTGCTGACATTACGTTAGAAAGAGTTGAGGGAATGATGGAATCTTTTGGCCTCGAAGAAGATCTCCTTGAACAAACTTTATCTGAGACTGAAAGTGAGATTCGCAAGGGGTACACTTTATCTGGGTCCATTGTTGGCCTCATATATGGTTCTGCTTTTTGGGGTTTAATCGCTCTAATTATTGCTGCGATTTTCAAGCGTAGTCCCGAGAATAAGATTAATTTTTAAGCCCAAATGGATATTTCCATAGTTATCCCGCTTTACAACGAAGCTGAGAGTTTACCTGAGTTAATGGAGTGGATTAACAGGGTCCTCGAAAGAAGAAAATTTGAAGTTATCTTTATTGATGATGGGTCTAAGGATGGCTCTTGGTCTGTAATTGAAAACTTGAAAATCAACTACCCAGGAAAGGTGAAAGGGATCAAGTTCGCTCGTAATTACGGCAAGAGTGCGGGAATTCAAAAAGGTTTTGAGACTTCTATAGGTGCGGTCGTATTTACTATGGATGCTGACTTACAGGACAGTCCGGATGAGATTTTAGCAATGGAGAAGCTTCTTCTTGATGGCGAGTTTGACCTAATAAGTGGATGGAAAAAGGAGCGATATGATCCACTTTCTAAAACCATTCCAACAAAACTTTATAATTGGATGACGCGAAGGGTGAGTGGGATTTATCTAAACGATTTTAATTGTGGATTAAAGTGCTATAAGCATGACGTTGTCAAGGCTATAGAAGTACAGGGCGAGATGCACAGATACATTCCCCTTCTTGCAAAATCTGCAGGATTCGATAAAATTGGAGAACATGTAGTTTCTCATAGAGCTAGGAAGTACGGGACCACTAAATTTGGTCTTGAGAGATTTACAAATGGCATGCTGGATCTATTGACGATTGCATTTGTTCAGCGTTTTGGACGTAAACCCATGCATTTATTTGGGTTTTTAGGTCTCTTAACGTTTATAGTAAGTGTTGGCCTTTTTGCAGCAATTGCAGGCTATAAACTCTATGCAATTAACATAGATATGGAAGCAAAAAACATTACTGAAATTTCTGCATTTTACGTAGCTCTCACTGGAATGATTTTAGGTTCTCAGTTATTTTTAGCAGGATTTATTGCCGAAATGGTTTCCCGAAATAGCCCCGAAAGAACAGAATATAGAATTTCAGAAAAAATAAATTAAATTGTGATTTTAGGCCTCAATAGGGCCTGAAGCTACAAGTTTATTTTCATCATAAAGTGTTGCAAACTGTCCAGCTGTTATACCTTTTTGTGGGGTGTCAAAGGTTAGAGTTAGACCTTCCTCAGTCATCTTAACGTTTCCCGTTTGAAGAGGTTGTCTATATCTAAATCTAAGAAGGTATTTTCGTGTTTCGCCTATTTCCATTTTGTGAGATGGTAGCACCCAGTGAACATCTTCTTTCGGTATTCGCAAGGCACTTCTCATAAGTCCAATGTGATTGTCACCTTGTCCTACAAATACCGTATTTGTAATAACATCAGTTCCTATTACATAAAGTGGTTCAAGTTTACCTCCAACATTGAGGCCTTTTCTTTGGCCTACAGTGAAAAAGTGAGCTCCTTGATGCTGCCCTATAATAGATCCCATTTCAGGAGCTAATGTATATGGATCTGTTACAGTTTTCTCAGATTGTTTGAAGGTTGAGTGCTCATTTGACACTTCAATAATATCCCCAGGTTTAACGCTTAGTTTTTGCTGTAAGAAATCCGGCAGCCTAACCTTACCTATAAAACATAATCCTTGACTGTCTTTTTTATCAGCGGTATGTATTTCTGCATTTTTCGCGACTAGCCGAAGGTCAGGTTTAAGCATGTTGCCAATAGGGAAGACGGCGTGTTTGAGTTGATATTGAGTGAGTTGACAAAGGAAATAGCTTTGATCTTTGTTGGAATCAGCTCCGGCCATTAATTCATATTCTGTGGAGCCATCTTCCATAATGGTTTCTCCCTTTTGACAGTAATGCCCTGTTGCAACAGCTTCAGCCCCTAACTTGAGTGCGGCATCTAAAAATAAATCGAACTTAATTTCTCTGTTGCAAAGAATGTCTGGATTAGGAGTCCGACCTTGCTCATACTCTGAAAACATATAGTCAACGATTCTTTCGTGATACTCAGCACTAAAATCTATGACCTGGAAGGGTATCCCTAAGCGCTCAGCCACAAGCATAGCATCATTGGAATCATCTATCCATGGGCAATCATCACTGATTGTCACAGATTCATCGTGCCAATTCCTCATAAATAACCCTACTACGTCGTGCCCTTCTTCTACTAACTTATAAGCGGCAACACTAGAGTCAACACCACCAGATAATCCTACGACTATTCTCATAATACAAAGTTACAAAAGGCAAAAGGTTATGTGGTGGTTTGCTTCGCTAGAGATTTTCAACGAAATTGCGTATCCACTTTGAGCTTTATTTTAAATACGAGGCAACCTTTTTACTGAGGTTTCGTCATTTAAAGCGGCGACTATAATGCAAAACAAAGAATTGCTTGCCCACATTAATGGATGCCTAAGAGGAGATGATAAATCTCAGCGATGGGTTTTTGAACGGTATTACCGATTAATGTTTGGTGTGTGTTTGCGATATATTTCGGATAAAGACGCCACACAAGATGTTGTTCAAGAGGGGTTCTTAAAAATATTTTCGAGTATTGATAAGTATTCTTCTAAAGGTTCTTTTGAAGGTTGGATGCGACGAATTATGGTGAATACATCAATAGATGCTATCAGGAGTCGTAAGGCGACTGGATTGGTTCTAGGGGTTGAAGAATCTTTTGACTCAATTGTTGAAGAAGACGCACATATAAGTTATGATGAAAACGATGAGATGAACTTTACAGTGCACGATGTGCAAGCTGCCATGGCGCAACTGTCACCGATGTACCGAATGGTTTTCAATCTGCATGTTTTTGACAATCTAGCGCACAAAGAGATATCTGATGAATTAGGCATTAGTGTAGGGACTTCGAAGTCAAATCTTGCTAAGGCAAGACGTAACCTTCGTAAACTTTTAGTAAATATGAATAAGACAAATCATGTCTGATAAGAAGTTTGATAAAAAAATAAGAGAAACTCTCGAAAATCAGGAACCAGAAGCTACTGCTGACTGGGGAAAGATGAAAGAGAGATTAGCTGCTGTTGCGGCTCTTGGAGCACTAGGGGTTGGTGCTGCAAGCACACGTTTAATTTCTCAATTGTCAATAAGTGCCGCTGTGATTTTAGGATCTGCTTCACTATATGTAGTTCAGCGTTTCCTTACATTAGACACAGTCGTGAATGAAGAGCCTATTGAGACAATGCTTGAGGATGGTTCGACGGATTTTGAAGATGTATTGCCTGATTATGGGGTAGTCTATAATGAAGACACTGGAATGCTTGAGCCGGTTGATCATGAGCAGTTAGATAGTGAAGAACAAACAAAACAGATCGTAGTAGAAAGTGAAGTAATAGAAGAAAGGGTTGTCATAAATCATAAGAATCAAGTGACAGGCGAGGAGGCACAGATGGAAGAAAAAGATGTGTTTCATCCTGCTTCAAAAGCAATCCCATTTGAAGTATCTGCAAAAGAAGCTTGTGTAGGTGTTAAAGTTGATTTCGAACTTAGAGATCTCGATAAGACGATGATTTTTTTATGGAATTTTGGAGACGGTAGTTTTTCCACAGAAGCATATCCTTCTCATGTCTATGAGGATGAAGGTGTTTTTGATGTTACTCTTTCAGTTAGATCTCAAGGAGCTGGTATTATTAAAACCAGAACAATTGAAAGTTTAATCGAAGTGCACCCGCTCCCTAAAGCTTTATTTGATTGGACTATGCCAAGGAACGCTGTAAATAGTAGTGTAGAAGTAAAGTTAAATGACAAAACAATAGATGCAAATTCATCTACTTGGGTTGTAGATGGTGCTATTTCTGAAAATAGCACGCCGGTGTTTAAAGTACCTGGGAAATATGAATTAAACCTTATAGCTTCTAATCAATTTGGGTGCCAAGATCACACAACGAAAGTGATCGAATTTGGGAATAGAAACTCTCTAAATGCACCTGCTAGATTTAGCCCAAACAATGACGGACGATATGACACATTTATGCCATTTGGTTTAGAAGGACTTTCTGAAAAGTGGGAGCTCGTTATCTCCGATAAAAATGGGGGAATCGTATTTTCAACGACTGATTTTAACACCCCTTGGCAAGGAGATTTGCTCAATGGAGACTTAGTCCCTGATGGTCAATCTTTTAATTGGACTGTTGTATGCTATAGTCACAGTGGCAAACAGAGGCTATACAGCGACATAATTGAGGTTGAAAGGTAGTGTTTGGGTCTCTTCTTAAATCTGATTCATAAAGTTTATGAATGAATGAGTATCTTGCAGTTCATTGAAGCCACCATTTTGAATATGAATTATCTGAACAGTTTTCGCTTTCTTTTTATTGTGTTTTTGAGTATTGCGTGTTCCGCGAGTGCGTTCTCGCAAGAGTCAATAATCTTCACAATGGGATCAGGAGATGTTATCGTTTATGAATGTGGAACGAGTGCTGTTTTTACGGATGACAATAGTGGTTCACAAGACGCTCAGGATCCATATTCTTGTACAAATAATACGATTACAT
>Ga0209630_10000126_pt1 | contig 88246 bp, 54 predicted proteins | sample COG_01_FD_184745 | JGI IMG/M metagenome (GOLD analysis project Ga0209630, IMG submission 184745) | Pelagic Microbial community sample from North Sea - COGITO 998_met_01 (SPAdes) (version 2) | ecosystem: Environmental > Aquatic > Marine > Neritic zone/Coastal water | place: Helgoland, sampling...
ACGACCGAGCGGAGCGAAGGCGCTCCGGCGAAGAAACAGAAAACGATGGATGAAGAGGAAGAAGAGGAAGGAGAGGGTGTGAGCGACGAAATGGGAGACGATGGTAAAGAAGAAGACGACGCAGGGGAGGAAGAGGAGGAGGACGAATAGTACTCGTATTAGTCGTTGTTTTAGAGTGAAAATCCTTCCCAAAAGACACACACATTTTCCCTCAGAAATTTCTCTCTTTCGCGCGCGGAAGGAACTCAAACGCACACTTTTTGCGCGCGTAAAACCGACAGAGCATATAAGACGACGAAGGAATATCATCGTTTGAGATCTTCTTTCTCTGACGCGTCATCTCTCTCTCTCTCTCTCTCTCTTTCTCTGCTCTTTTTTGTCTCATTTTCCAGAGAGAGAGGCCGCGCATTGGATTGTGTTTCTGGTTCTGTGTTTAAAGAGAGAAGAAGGTACGGAAGAAGAATAAGGAGACGAGAGAGAAGAAATGAAGCGCACGTACCAATCGGTTCCCTCGTTTACCTCCGGAGGACTTGGAAACGGGAAAACTCTCGAGCGCGTGAAATCGTTTCAAGAGTTACAAATCGAGTCCGATACGAAGTTGTACTGGGTGAAGTCCTTGTTCTTCCTCTTCTCGTGGGCGTTCGTTTCCGGCGGGATTATTTTACTGAACAAGTATATTTTCGTGAAGGACGATTTCCCGTACCCGATTGCAATTTCCGCGACTGGGCCTTTGTGTTCGTGGATCGTGGCGGCGTTGTTGATCGCGAGCGGGAGAGTGACGATAGAGAACAGATTGACGCTGTGGGAGTACGTGACGATTATTATTCCGATTGGTTTGTTCACGGCGATTACGTTCGCGAGCGGGAACACGCTGTATTTATACTTGAGCGTCAGTTTTATACAGATGATTAAAAGTTTAAGTCCAGTGGTTGTGTTTTTAGTTTTAGTTTTGTTAGGTATGGATAAGCCGACGTTTACGAAGACGTTTGGGATCGTGGTGACGAGTTTCGGGATGTTGGTGGCGTGTTTGAGCGAGAGTAAATTGACATCGGTCGGGATCATGTTGATCGTTCTGAGTGAATCGAGCGAGTGCATTCGGATGGTGTTTTTCCAGCACATGTTGTATAGTCGTAGTTTTGGAGTCATCGAGGGTTTGTTTTATTCCGCGCCGGCGAATTTTCTGTTTTTAGTGCTCTTCACCGTAATCTTCGAGTACGGCGAGATGGTTGAGACGGAGGCGTGGAGACGACCGATGGGAAATCCGTTGCCGTATATAGTAGTCGCGTTTTTTGGATTTTTCGTAAACGTGACGACGATTGGAGTGATTCAAACGTGCGGCTCGTTGACGTTTAAAGGTGCCGGGCAGGTGAGAAACGCGACGGTGATTATGTTATCCAGTTGGTTGTATAAAGAGAAGCAAACTTTCGTGCAGCTGTGCGGTTACGTGGTTTCAATCGTTGGATTTTTCATATACCAAACCGCAAAATCGGCGGAAAGTTTGGACACGATCACGAAAAGCGCGGAATTCATGGCTGGTGAACCGTTTACGCCCGGCTCGCCGATTTGGGAAGGTTCGGAAGAGTACACGTGGACGACCAGTCCGCAATGGAAACAGATCAAAAGAGGCGGCATTTTCTCGAATTTTCGGTTCGTCAATAACAAAGGAGGGTCCTCGAACAATTTAGTCGGAATGGCCAACGGAGGTAACGGTAGCACGAATAGCATGAGCAATAAAAACAACAACGGGAGCTTTTCTGGGTCGGAGGAAGAGAGGCAGAAAATCTTAGGCCCGACGCTGAAGGAAATCGAGGAGATCAAATTGGCGCAGTTGGCTAAGCAAAGGTCGAAATCGACCGCAGATTTCAACGTCGCCGAAAACGGCGGGTTGGTGGTGACGCCGAGAAGTTCTGATTTTGGTTCCGGAAGTACCGGACAACACTTTGTTTTAAGTTTACCTGAGGATTCAGAACGCGAGAGAGATCCGACTCGAGCCGCCAGATGGGGCGTTTAAGAAAAACATTTTTACTAGTAGTTTAGTTTTAGTTTTCATCATAGAATTTGTATACGTTAGACTTCACATTAAAATACATGTAGGTAGAAGAAGACTCTGGTTCTCCTCGTTCTTCTTCTTCTTCTTCTTCTTCCTTCTCCTCTTGTAGCGGTTCGCGCGGGTTTGGATATATAATCTACTCTGTTGTACATTTCCCGCTTTTTGACCCCTTCGCGCTATTCTTAATTCTTCTTTCGTCCTCTTCCTGTCTCCTCTCCTTTTTCTTTTATAAACTTCTCCCTCCTTTCTCTCTCTTTTTCTCTCCTTCTCTCTCTTTCTCTCCATTCACACACGACGCTGTGGACGAACCACTTAAAGCACCGTTCCGTCCGGAATCTTTGCGTCCTTCAAGATGCAAGCGATTCCGTCCACAATCTCAATCATCCCTCGTAACTCCTCTCTCACCTGCACATTGCCGTTGCATCTCAACACGCAATCCTTCCCGATGCTAGCACCAGAATCTACAACTACGTTTTCCATTTCCGTGTTATCACCAACAATCGTTTGCGCGACAACTTCCGGCGACCCGACGATGATGACGTTCTTCAATCGAACGTTTTCACCGATTTGAGTCGTGGGACCAACGATGGCGGATTCAATAAACGATCCGCTTTCACCGCTTCTAACGACGCAACCGTCCAAAATCAACGACTCTTGAACTCTGGCAAAACCAATAAACTTAGCCGGTGGTAAATATCTCGCTCTCGAGATGAGTTTCTGGTCGGACCCGTACGCGATCAACTCCGCCGACGGACCTCCTTTCGCCATCTCGATGTTCGCTTGAAACCATTCGGAAAACGAGCGCAACGGCGTCCAATACCCCTCGTGCTTGTGTACGACAACTTTCATCCCGCGCTCGATCGCTTGATTAATCACGTGCTCGCCAAACTCGAAGTAATCTCCTCGTTCTCTCGATGGATTCAAAAGCAACAACTCCTTCATCGCCTCGGCGGAGATTATGTAATTCCCGGTGCTGATGTGATACGAGTGTCGTTCGTCCTTATCGACGAGTTCGCGAAAAATGTTCGAAAAGTGCGGCTTTTCGTGCAACCTTTTGACGACGCCTTTCTCACCTTTCGTCGTCACTTCAGTTAAACCAACTTTTAAATGGTTCGAATCGTGGTGTAAGTGCGATTTTTCCAACGCGCTCGAATGGCAGCGTTCGCTTTGAACCATCATAGTAATTGCCGCGCAAGAGTCGTTGTGCGCCTTCAACATCTCGTTGAAATCAGATTTGTGCAACTGCTCTCCCGAGCACACCAAATACGCCTCTTTATCGTACAATCCTACCCCCGCTCCGTTCATCAAACCTTGACCACTGCTCACGCCTTGTTCGATGGCGACGTCAAACGACTGCGCTTCCAAGTGCGCTCTCACAGCCGCCGCGCTTCCTTTGGGCCACTCGTCTCTCGTCGGCGTCGCTGACATTGGTAACACGCAAACCTCCGTTGTCGATCGGCCCATGGCGGAATTTTTCGAAAAAGTCATCGTCACGTGGTTGTTCAATGATCTCGAGTTGTATTGCGTCAAAACGAAAACTTTGCCAAACTCGGCTTTCAGGCACGCCGCGACTGGGAAATCGATTAATCGGAACGATCCACCCACGCTCAACGCCGAAATCGCTCTCTTTCGCGTCATCGGGTTAGACTCACCGGCGCCGCCGGCTAAAACGATCGCGGTAACGTTTTGTGCGGAGACTTTTGCAATTGCGCCCGGTTGTTGTTGTTGATGCCGTTGTTGTCCGTTCACCGGAACGTTCACCATTCTCGTATTCCCCAAGTTCACTCGATTCGTATCCTCGCTCGTCCTCGACATGCTCAACCTCGACTTACTCGGCGACGACGCTTCCACCCGTTTCGACGTCATCACGTCGATCGTCTCCGCCGTCGAATTCGTTTGCACGCGAAACGGCGCGTCCACGTACGAGTTTCGCATCATCTCTCGCTTGTGTTCTTCCAAAAGTTGGTCTTCGTCCACGGAACCTAAACCTCTCTGTTGCTGCGCTCTTTCTTCTTTGATCGCGTCCGTTTTCATCTCGTCGCCGCGTTGGTGGTGGTGGTCTCTGTGGTGCTCTCCTCCTGCAGAAGAGGAAGATCCTCTCGCCCCGGAGGAATCGCAGGAGATTCGAGTCGTCGACGACCCGACTCCCAATCGTCCGTTCCTCGCGCCTTCGCTCGAGGTGGAGGACCTTTTCGACATGAAGTGTTCTTTCAGCGAGAACTGGTGGCTCACGCCCGTGCACGTGGACGGCGGCGAACGGCTTAAAAACGCCATCTTTGTCTTCTTCTTCTTCTTCTCTTCTTAAAAAAGTTGACTTGGTAATCCGCTTTTAATCAATGAACGCGGAGAGAGAGAGATATTTTCTCTCTAACGCCGGCGGTAAAAATGAAGCGACTTCCGACGTATAACGCGAACGTAAAACGCTCCCTCTCTTCTCCTCGACGAACGGAGAGATACTTTTCCCACGCGATAAAGTCTTCTTAAAGAAGAAGAAGCGCACTGTTTTGTGTTGGTGTATTCGAGCGCGCGTGTGTATTCAACGCGTAAAATTTGTACGGTGAAATGTGACACGTCAGGAAGAAGATACGAAAGATATTTTGTGCATTTCTGCATTTTTTTCATGACTTTTCGTACATTTTTTTTTGATTGGACGACTCTGAAACGCTTTTTCGTTGATCACAAAGATAACATAGTCAATGTTGTGCAGACAGACACAGACGCAGACGCGATGATGGAAAAGGAGACGCAAAACAAGGAGACGACGAAAACGACCTGTTATTCAAGTACCAAGCGATGGGTGGAAGAGAGCAATCGGATGTACGCGAAGAAAGTCGAAGAAGACGCGAAAAAGATGAGGGAGAAAAAAAAAGCGCATCAACGTTCAGATGCTGCGGGTGTTAAAAAATCATATCGACAGCGCTTCGACGGTAAAGGAGGCGACGAGGATCTTTCTTCTTCGGAAGCGTTCGAGAGACGAATCAAACGCGAGTGCGAAAAAATACTGAAGCGTTTAAAATCGTCGTTTAATACGTCGTCCTAGAAAATGTAAAAAGGTTTCAAAAAGTGTTCATATTACATCAACTTTTGCGCACACTCTCTCTCTCTCTTTTCTCTCTCTCTCTCTCTCTCTCTCGTTTTAAAATATGTTAATAATATAAAATACACATTTACGTCGCCACACCATCTTGTTGTTGTCCTTGCCCTGCTTCGCCGCCTTCGTCGGGAGACTTGACGCAACTTCTCGCGACGGATTCGAACAAGCGTTCGATTTCAGGCGCGCACCTCGTGAATCCGTGCGCCCAAAAGTTGTATCTCGGATTTTTAATCAACTCAACAAACGTGACTAATAATCCCCACGGGTGCGGTCTGTTAACAACTAATCGCTCCAATAAAACTCGCGTGATTTGTTCTCGAACTAATTCCGATTTCGTCTCTTGGAATAAGCACAAAGTTACGCAACTGAAGTAGTGCGTGTGCGAGTTTGGATATCGCAACTGGTTCGCGACGGCGCTCATGAAGTAGTATCGACCTTCCGCGTCTAAACTTTCATCGCACAATTTTTGCAACAATTCCATCGAACTGGAATTCAACACGGAATTGCGCGCATTTTGGTTCGCCACGATCGCGTTGACGCCGACGTATAACACTAAAGCGTTCATCATCGGGACGTCGTATCGCGTGCCGGTTTGCATGGCTTTTTGCCCGGGAAGCAAAATGTCGTCGCGAACCTGGTTAGCAACTTGAGACGCGTTGGCGATGTTCTTCGAGCTCAAATAGTTGTCGATGGTAACTTTCACGTTCGATTGGTTAAACGCTGGATCCTTCAATACGAATTGAGCCGCGTTCGTCGGTTCTTGCGAGATTTCCGGCAACAAGTCAATCTTCAAGTTTGGCGTGAACGGATCCGGCAAACGCATGTTCCTTGGAAACGCAGACAAGACCAAGTTACGCAGTTGGACGCAGTTCGTCGGCGTGGCATCCAAGAAGAACACGTGGTTATCGCAAAGAAATTCCGGGAAATCGTGCAACAACACCAAAAAGACTCTCAAGACGCCTTTGTAGAGCAACTTGACCGGCTCGGTCAAGTTACACTCGCGCAAGTACGGTTCGAGAAACTTCAACGCGGCGCAAATCAAACGTTGCAACAACGGACGACCTTTTTGCGCGTGGTCCAAGAGTAATCTCGGCATGAAGCATCGATGCGACACGAGTTCCAACCACGCGAACGCAAATCCAGGAACGCGCATGGGCTGCAACGCCAACAAAGCGGAAGCAAACGCAGCCAAAACTTGCGGATGCGACGAGTCCAACACCGCATCCGGCGCTCTCATTTCGTTGAGCAAGCCGCTCAACGCGCGAAAGTACGGTTTCGGATTGAACTGCGGACCTCGCTCGTCCGTATCTCGCATCGCTGTGCGAACGATGGCAACCAACGCGCGTCCAAAGAGCGCTAAACGTTGCTGCGGTGACTCTTCCGGGCGTCTCGCGAGACGCGTGACTAAACGACAATACGCGTCAACCGCCGCAAAGCTCATGGAGCTTTCCTCGCCGCCTTGATTTTTCTTTTCGCTGCCAAGGCAATGCGTCACCGCGAGTTCGACCAAGACGCGCAAAAAGCCTTCTTGGGCATCTTCGCGAAGGAACGTCGTTCGTTCGAGTCTTTGCAAGAACATGACGGATCGGTCGTCTCCGGGAGGCAAATCTTGCACTCTCGCCCACTCGTCAAAGTGACTGGCGACTCGTTCGCGCATCTCCTTCGCAGATTTTTGCGCCGTCGTCAAGTTGCTGTCGTCGACCCCGCCAGTTGACACTCTACCATCGCCATCCTCGCCAGCTTTGCCACCACCCAAGAAGCTCGTCGTTCCTGATTGCTCGCTCGGCGGAGGCGGACCACCCGGTAACGGTGGTTGCGGCGGCGGCGGAGCGCCAGGTAACGGCGGTTGCGAACCCGGAAACGCGGATTGCGGTACCGGCGGTTGCTGCCCGCTCGCTCCTCCCGGGCCACTACCGCCACTGGAAGCTCCGGCAAGATTCGATTGCGATGAAGTCGCGCTTCCCCCCATCGGCGTCGGCGGTGCGAGTCTTGGAATTCTAGAAAAGTCGTCGTACACTTTCAAAGCGACGCCGCTCATCAAGGTCGCGCTGCCAGGTCTCGGCGGACGCAAAGTCTCCAATTGTAACGCCGCCGGAAACTTCCCGGATAAAGCAACACCACTATCATAAAACGGAGCAGAAATCGATGACGGTTGCTGCTGCTGGGTTTCTTTGTGTTGTCTTCTGACCACGACCGCCGGCGCTAGCGCCTCGTCGACGTCTCGCATCGCTTTTTCCGTGGCTGCTTTTTCAATCAACGAACATCCGAGCTCCAAGTTGTCTTGCACCGCGTTTTGGATGGCATTTTCCAACGCTTGCGCCTCGCACGCGTTGGATGCACCCGCCCTTTGCACGAGCAATCGCAACTGGTTCGCCGCGGATGCCTTCAAAGGCTCTCTCGACGTCGCCAAGGCTAACGATCCAGCCAAAGAAGAAACCATCGCGTGCGCAGCTTTACGTAATCGCGACGTGTCTGGATCGCACGCGAAATCTTTACGAACGAGTTCTCTGGAAGTCACGCATGCAATAGTTGCGGAGCGTTCAACAACCGGCGACACAATCTCCCGTATGCCGTGCGTCAACGCAATCGGCAAAAATCGCGCGAGCATCGCGCGAACACTCTCCGGAACGTTCGGTTGCGGATGCACGCGGGCGTGCGCTTGAATGTTCGGCAAAGCTTGCGCGTCCGACAACGACGGTTGTTCCGCGGCCATATTCTGCTGGCGTTGCTGTTGTTGTTGTTGCTGCTGCTGCATGTCTTGTTGAGAAAGCTGCTGACCCCAGCCGCCACCCATGCCGCCGCGCTGCTGCCCTTGCAACGACGGGAGTTGGCCGTCGCTCGTGGCAGTTTGCAACATACCTCCAGGACCAAGCCCACTCAAACCGGCGGGAACTTTGTCGGCGACGAAATCAGGATTGTCGATGCGCACGCGTTGTCGATTCTGTAACAAATTCGAAGGCTTGACGTCCTTGACGCTCAAATTGAAGTGCTTAAACAATCTCTCCGTTTCAAACTTCAAGTTCAACTTCAAATCGCGATCGAGGTAAATTTCCGCCAACAACGCTAAAAGCGCCGCCGTCCACGGGTTTGGAGGCTTGAAGACGTAGTTATCTTTCGCAGGTTCGAGTATCTTCGCGACAAATGGGATGACTGCAATCATGCGTCCAGCTTCGTAGGCGTCTAAAATCAATCCTTTCACGTCGAGATCAATCATCAACACCGGCTGCAGACGCGCGATCGTTAATCCGCCGAGCCATGAACCAAGATTTTTCAACAAAGAGCGCTCGCCTGAATTCGTTTTTACTTTCCCGCTCGTCAGCAAAACTTTGATGTTGTGATAAGTCGCGCGAAGAATCGCTTCGAACAATTTTTCCTCGCCAATTTCGTCGAGCATTTCGAGATACAACGCGTGAAAGTTCGGCTCGATCGCCGCTCTCTTCACAACCATGTACGTCGCGAACCACTCGTAAAATTCTGGCTTGAGCTTTCCTTTGACTTCTTGCCCTTTCAACTTGACGTTTTCACCAGACAAGTTGTTCACGGCGAAGTGAATCTGATCCGCGGTTTTCGAATCCGGCGAAGCCGTCGTCGAGGTTGAAGCTTGCAGAAGCGTATCTAAGTTAAGAGACGTCGCAAAACCAGAAGGCGCGGACGCAATCGCCGTAGCCGAACCTGATCGTGACATATCCCCGCCATCTTTGCCGAAAAACGGTAACGACGAGGCTGAGTGCAACTTACCGTCTTTCGTAGAAGACGAGTCAATCCCGAGCACGGATGCCGCCATGTCCGTCGCCGTCGTCGCGTTCGCACTCGTTGCCGCACTCTCCGAAGCCGCCGTCGCTGCCGCTGCTGCAGACGATGCCGCCGCCGCGGCCGCTGCGGAGTTTCCAGCCGAAGCTATGTCGTTGAAACTCAACTTCATGCCAGCCACTCCCGCGGCTAATCCGCGCGCGTCCTCCGGGCCGCCCATCTCAGGTTCGTGCATGCCGAGCGCGACTTGCGTAGGCTCCGAAACGGGAACATTTCCAAAGAACTGACCCAAATCCGGATGCGCTTGACGTAAGTGTTGAATCTGCGCTAAGTGCTGGCAATATTGCGGCCATTCCGGCAAGCGAGTTTTGAACTGTTCCAACGCTTCCGAACCGAACGCGAACATCTTCGATCCAAACGGTTTGCGCAAAGCGTCCAAGACGCAACGTAAAGCAACACCGAGCGTGATGTTACTCACGAGTTGACGCTGGACGAGCTGACCGAACAACACAGCGGTAATTCGTAACTCTTTGTCCGGGTACTTTGGAAAGAATCGATACTCGTCGAACAAATTGTGCACCATGCAACTAAACACTTCGCGTTCGCGCGGAGTGTTCGATCGCAAAAACCCGCCAAGCATGTCAACGAGATCGTTGATTTTGCGTTGACCGGCGTACACTTGCTGAAAGTGTGCGTTCGCTTCAGCTTCGATGTCGGCGGGGAACCCGTTGGACAACCCAGGATTCCCCGACGCGTTGGCCGTATTCCCGGCGTTGCCGCCGCTCGGGTTCGTCCCATCCGCATTCATACCGCTCGCGTCGCCCGCGGAAGATCCTCTCTGAGCGTATGCATTTTTAACCGTTTTAATATCGTTTTTGTTTTCCGCCGAAATCGACGTCGCGCTTTCCAGACACTCAAAGAATAGCTTCGCAGTTTCAGAAGTTACGTTTAATCCTTTCACGCTTTGTCCTTCAGATTCCAAGCAGCGTCTTCTCAGAAATGCCGCGCACGCTCTGGCGAAATCATCTGGATTTCCTGAAGTTCCCGCGCTATTGTTCGTATTCTTCCCCGAAGAAGATCCAGCTAAAGAATCTCTCAGAAACTTTTCGAGATTTAAGTATTCGCGCCGCGACGCCAACGCCGCGATTTCGACACCCATCAACATCCCACTTCGTTTTGCCGCAGAAGATCCGTTCGAAGACGCCAACTGGCCAATTCTTTGCAGAACTTTAGCTAAATTCTTCATTTCCGAAATCGCGTCCACGATTCGAGGTATGCAAGCGTTGTTGCTTTCGTAACTCGTGCTCATAGCTTCAATAACCGCGTCCGGCAAGTGCGTAAACGCGGCGGTCAAAGCGTACTCTCTCGGCGCCGACGCGTTTTGAAAGTTTGAGAATATCCTCGTCAACGACTTCTCGACGACATCCGAAGCGATCGAAGATTCCGCGTTTTCCGCGCGCGAAATAGCCGCCACGACGTAATCCGCGTTTGTCGACGCGCCGCGATCCAAAACTTTCGCCGCGATTGGTTTCAAGAAGACTTCTTTCGTATTATTCGTGGTATTTTCTGCTAACTTTGTCAACACTAACATCAAATCAACGCAAGACCAACGCTTAATTTCGCTCTTCTCTCCATTCGGAGGGAAACACGTCACCCCAAACTCCCACTCCATCAAACTCGGTTCCACCGCGAAGACCGCCGCGCTCAACAATTTCATTTGCGTCGATTGCAACTCGTTCGGCCAGACGATCCCATCCCCGACGATAGCTTGCGCGGGAAATGGGCTCCCCGCTCCTCTGCGATACATCTCTACCAATCTAGAAAAGAAACTATAATACGGCGGAAAAGACCCTTGCCCGGCGGCGACGTTCATTTGCTGCAAACTCGATTCGAAATCCGGACTCAACTCCACCTCGAACCCGCTCGAAAACATCTCGCTCTCGGGATCTTTCTCTCGCAAACTCAAAATAGCATCTTTCAAGTGCACCACAACGCTCTCTCTCCAATCCAACTCCGGATGCGTCTCTCTCACCGCGTCCGCCACGGCTTCGATGTTCCAGGTTTTCGCCCTATTCGCCGCCTCCGTCGGCGGCGGCAAACCCATCGCCGACGCCAAATCCGCCAACGTCTGCGACGGCACGTCCCCTAACGAGCCATCCCCGGTCTTTGCAATCGTCGCCAATAATACCGCTAATCCTTTGTTATCGATCCTCGGTAACAACGCCAATATCTGTTTCAAGGAAGCTTTCGTATGCGCCGAGGCGTAGCCCAATTCCTCTAACGCCGCAGCCGTGGACGACGCAGACGCCACGCGAGAGGCGATATCGTTCGCCAACGGGGAAGACGATTTCGACACGCCTTCCCCCATTATGTGTATATGTGTATACTTTCTCTCTGCTATCAAATCGCGCGCGCTTCACTACACAATAATGTTATATATAATTCTCTCACCACACGATCGTCGTCAAATCTCACAATCTTCTTCTTGATTTCTCGACGACGATGTTTACGCACAAACAAAACACAAAACCTCCTCTCTCTCACTCTCTCGCCCCCCGCGTGTGTTTTCCGCCTTTTTTCGACGATCGGGACAAAACGGCAGACAGAATATGTGCGCGTGTGTTCTTTCTCTCGGTGTCTTTCCTCTCTTATACGTGCTTTTAAAACGAGCGCAAAGTGCTTCTTTTTTCTCTCTCTCTGTCGTTGTTTTGTGGCGGGTCAAAAATTAGGGTTTGACCCTAAATGTCAAATCTTTGGATTTTGAATTTGGCAAAACTTCTTTCTCTGTTGCGTCAGATGGTGTCTCTTCTTCTGAAGGAGAAGGAGAAGGCGTTTTCGCGATGACGAGAGCGAGGAAGAGGAAGGTGGAAAGTCAGAGAGATTCTTTTTTGTGGGATGTGGTCGTGAATAACGACGATATTTGTTTTAAACATATTCTTCCGAGATTGAATGGGACGGATGTGAAATTCTTGTATGGAGTGAATACAGAGACGAGAAAGTTGATTAAAAGATCATCTCGCGCGAGTGATTTGAAGGAGACGTTTAAGGTCGAAGAGATGTCGTCGATATCGACTTTGGAGTTTGTGTGGGAGAAGAAATCGTTGTGGCCGATTTGGTGGGACGAATGGGATTTCTGCGATAAAGTTGCTAAAACGAATAAACTCGAGTTGCTCAAGTGGATACGAGAGGAGAAAGAGTGTGAGTGGAGTGATTTGACGATCGATATGGCCGCACGTCAAGGTAATCTGGAAATGGTAAAGTATTGCGTTGCAAATGAGTGTCCTATCGATACGATAGCGTGTGAAAATGCTGCCTCAGGAGGTCATCTCGAGATGCTCAAATACTTACACGAAGAAGTCAAAGCGCCTTGGGATGAGAAAACTGCCTCAAGGGCGGCTTTTAATGGTCATCTTCACATACTCGAATATCTTGTTGAGCGTAAGTATGATCAATTTGACGAGTATGCGTGTGGGTTGGCAGCTGAGAACGGTCACTTGGACTGTTTGAAGTACTTACACGAAACCGCCAAAACGCCTTGGGACGAGTACGCCCTAGAAGGAGCGCACGAGAACAACCAAACCGAATGTGTACAATACCTCCTCGACAACGACTGTCCGTTACCAGAAGACTGGTCGTACGAAGATGGACAGCTGCGCGCAGCATAGTAATCATCATCAGTATCATCGTCATCATCATCATCAGTTGTACTAACAGAAAGAAACAAAACTCTCTCCTTTGCTCCTTTCTTTTTTTTTGGGTGCCGACAATACGAAAACATCACTTTTCCTCGTGGTGCCGTCACTTCATCATCCTTCTTTTACGAAGAAGAATATAACGACACACGCGCGCACAATACACAGCAACGCGATTCATTTTCGCGCGTTATATATATATATATACACATAAGAAGACCTTCAACGCCTCCTCTTTCGTGTTCGTCGGTTGGTCTTTCGTTCTCTTAAAAGAAACGCACCGCAGGAGTGAGAGAAGAAGAAAGAAATCATCGACCGACGACCGAAAACACGCAGACGTCTCTTCGTTTTTGTTCTAAATTTACGTGCATTGATTTCTTCGCGCGCGCGCGTTTCTCTCTCTCTCGCGCTGCTCTTTCGAGAGAAGAAGAGGAGGAAAAGAAGAAGAAGCACAAAGAGGAACAGAGAACGACACAGAAACAACCGTCCGAAAGAAGAAGACGAAGAAGACAAGAGGAAAAGAAGAGCGCGAGACGACGACATCGTCGTCACCTCTTTCTCGAAGGGCAACTCTGGGCACCAAAAACTGTCGCTTCATTTTCCATTTAGGGTTTTCAAACTGAGTGAAAAAAATACGCGAAAGGACAACACAAATCTTCTATTCTTCTTCTTCTGAATAAGATGACTTTGACTTTGATGAAGACGAGAGCGGCGTTGGAACGACAAAGACGCGGTGCACAGAAACAGAAACGAGTCGTTCGACGATTTAATAATAATAATAATAATAATAATAATAATAATAATAGTAGTAATAATAACGTTTCTGATGATGACGTTGTTTCGTCGCCGGCGACTAAGAAGACAAAGAAGAAGAAGAAGACGAAAGGAGGAGCGGAACAACAACGACAACAACAACCTGTTTTGACGACGACGACGACGACGATTCAGAAGACGATTCAGACGAAAAAGAAGAGGAAGAAAAGAAGCGGGGGTACTTTGAAGACTTTGAAGGCGCGACCGAGAACGAAAAAGTCGTCATCGGAAAAGACAAAAGTCGCGGTATCCGCCGCCGCGCTTCCTCCTGCGCCTCCTCCAATGAACACCACCACCACCACCGCGCAAGGACCGTTGTTGTTCTCCGACGACGACGCCGACGACGACGCCGCTTTGTTTTGGAAGGAGATTGATGCAGATCCGGAGGATTTCTTTTCGTTTGATAATGACGCCAGTGATACTAATACTACTACTACTAATAATAACGTGGACGTTGGCGTTGATACTACCGGTGGTGGTGATACCGACGCGCGATCGTCCGGCTCGATTGTGGCGCCGATGTCGCTGGAAGAAACGACCACGGACGCGTATTATTTTGGGGCCGATATGCGAGTCGCCAAGACGCCGGAACGCGTCGTTTGTACCGTGAATTGTAAGACATCCTCGCCGGGCGGCGAGTGCGGTGACGACGGCAGCGGAGAAATGTTCTTCGTGCCAACACCAGCAGCGTCTGGCGATCGCGCGGTGGTAATAACAACACCTGATTTTTGTTCTCGTCGAGACCGAGGAGAGATTGTGCTCCAAGAGGAGGAGGAAGCCGAAGAGGATGTCGACGGCGGTAGCTCTCGCAACTATCTCGAAGATCTCGCGGCGATGCACGGTATCGTGCTTCGAAGCACGGATGGTGACGACGACGACTTTTACGACGACGACGACATCGACGACGACCTCACCGAAGAGAACGTAAAAACAGCAACGACAACAACGGAAGATTCGACGGTTACGTACGAAGATCACGCGAACAATAATAGTAACACCACCATCGATAATGACGAGAAACGAAGGAAGGCAAAGAAGTCATCGACGACGACGACGACGACTACATCTCAAACATCCATCTCGAATGCTAAGAAAGATGCGGAGCGATTGAAACGTCTCGCATCCAGAAAAAGGTGGGAAGCGACGTTGAAGACGTACACCGCGATCGAGAGAACAAGCGTCGCGGAGGAAAAATTGCAAAACTTGGAGGAGGTGGCGTTGCGGGAGAAAATTTTCTTGAAAACCGAAGGCAAGAACGGCGGCACGGTTAGAAATAAGAAGCGTAGTAACGGCAAAGACAACACGTATGATGAAGACGTGGTGTCGGAAAGCTTGAAAAAACACGCGGTCGAGCACGTGTCGAACATGTCTTCTCAAGAAGATCTTCTCGCTCCCGTCGCGAAGAAACATAAACGGAAGCGCAGAGCGAGGCGGGAACTGCAACGACGCGTTATCGTGAAACCAAACGCTTTACTCTTTACTGGAACAACGAAAGAAAATATACCGCCCGCGACGACAACGTTTGACGATGTAGTTGTGAACGAATCACTTTTCGAAGAAGAAGAAGAAGAAGAAGGAAGAGGAAGAGACGGAGGCGACGAAGAAGCGCAGCGAGGCAGGACGACGAGAACGAGAAAGCGTCAGAGAGAGCAGCGTCATAGTAAGGAACGAGAACAAAGGCAAAAGAAGGGTGCAACCACCAACAGCTCTTTTTCCACGCTTTTTGACGACGTCGACGACTATTTCTACCAAGACGATAACTCAACGAAGAAGCCCCCGCGAAAGAAGAAATATCAAAAGAAGGAGAAGAATAAAGCCGAAAAGGCGGCGGCAGAAAAAGAAGAAGCGACAGAGACAAAAGTGAACATTTCCGCCGTCGTCGGTACCGACGCGAAAGCCACCGATGTGATCGTGTGCTCGACTACGGGTCGAGAGCGTGTCATCGGGTGTTTCGAGTGTGGCATCACGCAGACGCCGCAATGGCGTCAAGGTCAGCACGGTCCAAAAACGTTATGTAACCGCTGCGGCGTCGCGTATAGGAAGCGGCAGTTGCTTAATAGCTCCGCCCTATTTTAGTAGTAAACAACACCCTGCGTTCATCTCTATCTTTGTAGATACTATATAGAGAAACTATATCATCATATTACAACAACAACAACAACATCAACATCGTGAAATCATCATCATCATCCGGTTTTCTCCTTCTCTTTCCTTTCCATGTACCTCTCGATGGTATCGACTATCGCCCTAGTGCTGCTTTCGATTTCTATATTCACGCTGTTCCCAACGCTCTTCACCCGAAACGCCGTCGCTCTAATCGTCTCTGGAATCAACCACACGTTAAACGTCCCTTCCTTCTCGTCCACTTCTCCCACCGTCAAAGAACACCCATCCACGGCGACGAAACCTTTCGGCAAAATGTACTTCACAATCTCTCGATCTCGGAGACGAAACTTAACCTCTCGATTGTTCTCCGTCTCCTCCTTTTCTGCGTAAATCTCCGCGGTCGTGTGCACGTGCCCAGACACCACGTGCCCGCCAATCTCCTCGCCAAACTTTGTGCTTCGTTCGTAATTTACGACATCGTCAACTCGTAACTCGCCTAAATTCGTCGCCCGTAACGTTTCTGAAATCATATCAAAACTCGCCGTGGACTTTTCCTCGTCAAACTCCACCACGGTTAAGCACGTGCCGTTGACGGCGATCGACGCGCCAATCGTCAGCTTCTCCAAAGGCCTTTGGTTTTCCCCATCATTTGGGAAGGTGAGCGTCAAGCGGGCGAATAATCCTCCTTGGATTGGAGTGAACGAAGTCACCGTCGCGGTGCCTTGGACGATGCCAGTGAACAACGCGCGACATTCTTTTGGTTTTTTGGTTCTCGTTCGTTTAAGTCGACGTTGATGATGATGAAGATGTCTTTCTTGGTGATGATGACTGCGACGGAACGTCAAGGAAGAAGAGGAGGAAGAGGAGGAGGAACAACGCGTCGTCGCGGCAATGCTGCTGCTGCGGACACAAGAAGAAGAAGCGACGAACACCATTTAAAAGCAGGGAGAAGAACACAACACGTTTCCTTCTTCGCGCAAGGAAGACGTGGGGGTGTTTTAATACTACGAGCGCAAAACGTGGTTGTTTGTTTGGATAAAATGAAGCAATCGTGTTCACATCTCAAATGTATATATATTTAGAATTCTCTTTAGATACGCACAACTCTCTCTCTCTCTGATTATCTCTATCGTTCGTTCCATCTCTTATTATTAGTAGTATTATTATTAGTATAAAGTTGTTTGTTTAAATATAATTGTTTGTAGTATTATACTTTGGCGCTCAAATTCGCGCTCGAACTCCCGCTATGAATCATCCCAACACCTTTCGCCTCGTCCTCCTTTTGCTTGTTCATAGCCTGGGTGTAATAAATCATCCCAACCACGGCTAACGCACACCCGGCGATATTTTTACTCGTAATTGGCGCGTTAAAGCAAATAAACCCGAACAAAAAGACCAAAACCGTCTTCACGTGTCCAATCACTTGGAATGACACCGCCGAGAATCTTCCGATGCACAAATATTGGGAGATGTTCACCAACACCGCGAACCCGCACGAGACGGCTAAAAACATCAAACTCCCACTGGTCCACTCGTATTCGAACACGTTTTCCCCCCCGGTGACTAAAGTATCCATGATCGGTCCAAACACCAACATCGACGCCGCCATCCACAAACTCGTCTTGGCTAATAAAAAATTACTCGTCACGTTGTGCTTCTTTTGCAAGTGCCCGACCAATATTTGCTGCGCGGACGTGCTCAACACCCCGACGCTTGCTGCCACCGTTCCAGTCACGTTCATCTCAACGTCTGAGACCGTCGCGACGGCCACGCCTGCCAAAACCACGATGATTGCTTGCACAACCTTCCTGGAAAATTTCTTGTTCAAAAACGACGCCTCTAATATGCACATGGTCGGTATCTGCGCGAGTTTACACACCTGGTAAAACCCAATCGTATTCAACATCAAAGAGACGTTTAAACCAATGATGGACATGTTCGCGACGACGACGTAAAAGACTAAATCTTTGAGCGGAAGCTTTTGTTGTTGTTGTTGTTGTTGTTGTTCTGATTCCATCAACTTTTCGCTCAATCCGGTTTGCGAAGCCGAAGCGTCGCCAGAGCTCGATGCCGAACTCTTCTCTCGTTTCACGCACAAGTTTATAAAAGCGGTGCAAAAAAAGTGCAACCCGCACAACGTCGTCGCGAATCGAAACCCGTACCCGGTCGAGCTCATCAGTTGTTTGTTCACCATGACGATGGCCACGGAGGAGAAGATGTTTAAAGACCACGCTAAGGCGTCCACCGCGGTTTTCCCCATCGGAGCCATTTGACTTCTTTCCGTGAGTAATCAAACGTAAATCTATCTGAAATCAAACGACGAGACCAATCTCTCTCTCGAACGTGTTACAGTAGTATTATATTACGCGCGTCGTGAAAAGTTCGTTCTTTTCTCAATCCTCTCTCTGTGTGTATATTTATTGTGATCTTTCGTCGTGCGCACAAAGTGTGGCTTTTATATGTTGGGGAAAAAAAAGAAGAAGAAGCGCAAAAAGTATGCCCGCGAAGCCCGAAGCGTCGAAGTGTGTTTTGGTGCGCAAAAACAGAAAAAGCACACACCCCCTCGAATCTCTCTTTTCACCTCTCTTTTCGACAGCTTTTGTGCGTTCGTTTGAGCCTCAGAACTGGTCTGTTTTTTTCCCTTTTTTCGCCTGTTCGAACTCGAAATTCCTCCTTTTTAAAACACAGAATCCACCCAAAGCACGGCTCGGGTAGGACGAGTTCACTCACACGTTCAAACACACGTAAGTGCATATCGTCGTCGTTTTACTTTGTCTTCTTCTCTTTTGTCGAGTTCTTCTTTAAACAACGCGCAAAACTCTCGTTGTTGTTTTTTCTCTCTGTGTAGTTGTAAAGAAAAAGAAAAGTCAAACGCTTGGGCTCTCATCTCCGTGAGAGGGAGAAATGCGCCTCCGTGTTTTGTGTAATCTTTAAACGCGGAAGTGACGTTTACAGACGATCGAGGACTGGAAGATCGCGCGATCGCTCGACAAAACCACACGAACGAATACACATTAAACGCGTTGCAAGTGACGAAAGAGGTTTTTGCTGGTCGCAAAGTGGGTGTTTGAGAGAGGAACGTGTACGCGCGATTGATTTTTATGTACGCGCAGAGGCGGTGAAGCAAAAGCGCCGCCATTGTGGGAAGAGCAAAAAAAGAGGCAAAAATCACCATCTTTTCGCTCGAATGCGTATACGTATACATCTCGATGACGATGAGACGAGAAACAACAACAACGTTTTAGAAGATGTTTAACGCTCTTCTTTTGTTTTGCTCCTCCGAAACTGACTTTTCTTTCTCTCTTTCTCTCTCTCTCGCTGTGATACAAACGCGTGTCGTATTATCAAAACAACAGACTTTCAAAACACTCACTTTACAACAACGACACCAAAATCATGTCTGGAGAAGGCGGATTCGACGACGCGGCGTATGATCGCGGTATGGAGGAACTCACCAAAGGTGACGGCGAAGATAACGTCATCACCGAATGGACTGAAGTGCACGAAACGTTCGATACGATGAACTTGCACGAGAACTTGTTGCGCGGGATTTACGCGTACGGTTTCGAAAAACCGTCTGCGATTCAGCAGAGAGGCATCGTTCCGTTTGCGAAAGGGTTGGATGTTATTCAGCAAGCGCAGTCTGGTACCGGTAAGACGGCGACGTTTTGCGCCGGTATCTTGCAATCGTTGAACTACGAGTTGGAGGAGTGCCAAGCGTTGGTTTTGGCGCCGACGAGAGAATTGGCGCAGCAAATCGAGAAGGTTATGAGAGCGCTCGGGGATTATTTGCAAGTGAAGTGCCACGCGTGCGTCGGCGGTACGTCGGTGAGAGAGGATCAAAGAATTCTCCAAGCCGGCGTCCACGTCGTCGTCGGTACTCCGGGGAGAGTGTACGATATGTTGAGACGCAGAGCGTTGAAACCAGATTCGATCAAGATCTTCTCTTTGGACGAAGCCGATGAGATGTTGTCCAGAGGTTTCAAGGATCAAATTTACGACATTTTCCAATTGTTGCCGCCAAAGTTGCAAGTTGGCGTTTTCAGTGCGACTATGCCGCCGGAAGCGTTGGAAATTACTCGCAAGTTTATGACCAAGCCGGTGAGAATTTTGGTCAAGAGAGACGAATTGACTTTGGAAGGTATCAAGCAATTCTACGTCAACATCGACAAGGAAGAGTGGAAGCTCGAAACGTTGATCGATTTGTACGAAACGTTGGCGATCACGCAGTCGGTTATCTTCGCCAACACGAGAAGAAAAGTCGATTGGTTGACGGACAAGATGAGATCGAAGGATTTCACGGTTTCCGCCACGCACGGGGACATGGACCAAAACACTCGCGATATCATCATGAGAGAATTTCGCTCCGGCTCCAGTCGCGTTTTGATCACGACTGATTTGTTGGCCAGAGGTATCGACGTTCAGCAAGTCTCTTTGGTTATCAACTTCGACTTGCCGACGCAACCGGAGAACTACTTGCACAGAATCGGTCGTTCCGGTCGTTTCGGTCGTAAAGGGGTTGCCATCAACTTTGTCACGCAAGACGACGAAAGATTGTTGCAAGACATTCAAAGATTTTATCAAACCGTCATCGAGCAATTGCCGAACAACGTCGCGGATTTGATTTAAACGACAACCTACGTATGTATTATTTGGTCGGTCAAAAAGAGGAAACAGCAACACTCGTGTACATAGAGAGAAAAGAAAGAGAGCAAAACAAAAGACGCCCGCTCGAATCTCGTCTTTGCAAAGAAAACCAGCGCGGATTTGATGCATCGTGCGAGGGAGCGCGCCGAACACACTATTATTAGAGAGAGAAAAAGTAATACACCAAAAACTACTACACACACATGAATACTTAACAGTATATAATACACGCACCTATATAATACTCGCAATGACTCTATCTATCTAAATCTAGAAGAAGAAAAAGGAGGAGTTCGCTACTACATAAAATCCTCCTCCGCTTCCTCGTAACTCTCGTACTTCGCGCTCATCTCCTTATTCGTCACTTTCTTCTCCTCTATGTTTAACCTCTCGTAATCTCTCGCCATGACATCCAGTTTCAACTGTTCCTCTTCCTCTTTTCTTTTTTTCTCTTCTTTCTCGAAATGCTCTCGTTTCTTTCGTTTAAGACGTTCGTCTCGTTCTCGTTTCTCGTTCTCTAAGTCTGGATTTTCTTTAATTGTTTTCGTTTTGTTCAATCGGTTGACGATGTCGTTGTTCCTCCCGTCTTTAATTCGAGTCTTTAAGACTAAACTTTCGTCTTTATACGCCACCTGTCCAACCTCAAAGCTTGATTTTTTCAGTAAGTTTTCGCACGGCGTGTACACCACGTCAACTTTTTCTCTTTTATTCCCTTCGATGGAGTTATACTTCACCAATTGCGCGCAATCGAGCAACACTTTCGGAGGAATCGAGTCGATGGTTTCCCCGTCGTGTAATCGCAGATAGACGTGCGCGGAGGATAAATCGTCCACGTGGAACCATACATCTTGCTCCGGCCAAGAGAAACGAATGAGATCCTCGTTCTCGAACTTGTCCTTACCGACGTAAATGAGATAGGAAGGGTGAGGAGAGAGGTCGGCGTGTTTGGATTCGTAATACAAGACCATATCTTTTGTATGTTGTGTGCGCAAAGTTGTGAAGAGATCTTTGATGCCATTTTCATTTCATCGCCTATACAGAGAAGATATGTTGTACCTCGTTTCTTTAAACGAGACTATCAGACTATTACTATTACTATTACTACTAATCTTCCTCTTCTTCTTCCGAAACGTTCACCCTGGCGCCGAACCTCGGCGCGACGGTAAAACCGACGCTCGGAACCATCTCGTCTGCGATGGGATACTCTGACGCGTTTTCGGAAAACGTAAACGTCTCCAAGAGTTGGCCAAAGACGACTCTCAGAGTCGCCATGGCGACGTGTTGACCGACGCACGAGCGTTGACCGGACGCGAAAGGCTGGAAGTTTTTGCCCGGCTTTTTCAGTTTGATCGTCGTCGTCGCGGGAGCGATGGTATCGTGCCAACGCGAAGGTTGGAACGCGTTTGGGCTTTCCCACGCGGCTGGGTCGCGATGCGACGCGTGAAGCCACACACACGCCGCCGTACCTTTCGGGATGGTCACACCGTTTTCCAAATGTATCGAGCGGTGTTTCATCTGACGCACGACGAGTGGCGCGACTGGATGTAAACGAAGCGTCTCGCGGATGACGGCTTCGAGTTCTGGTTTGCTCGCGGAAGTCGTGATTTCCTTCTCGTCTGCATCGTCGTCGTTTACGTCGTCGTTCTCGTTGCCGTTCTCGCTCTCGTCATCCTCGTTGCTCGTGCTATTCCTATGCTGCTGCCGTCCACCGTTTTCTTCTATTTCCGTTCGTCGCTGCTTGCGCAACGAACGCCTCAATTCCTCTTGTATCTTTTCGTGCTTGATGAGCTCTAATATTCCCCAACACATCGTCGCGCTTTGCGTGTCGTGACCGGCGAATAACAGCGTCGTCGCTTCCTCAACCGCATCCGTCGCGCGTTTTCCGTGCGCTTCGCCTCTGATAATCTCCCTCAACGCCGAATTTTCCGTGCACGTTTCCACCGCAATCAAAGCCAACAACTTCGCCTTTTCAATCGCTCGTTTCTCTTCTCGTCCGACGGATGAAAACGTGTAGTACAAAAAGTCAGAAATGATCCACATCGAGCGCGCTCGCGCTGGAATGATGCGTCGCAAAATCGTCGAACACTCCAAGTACTCCGTCTCAATCACTTTCCAGTCTTTGTTCTTTTCATCGTCGTCGTTCAATTTCTTCGCGCTCCTCCTCTTGCACGCCTCCTCCATCGATATCCCGCACAAGTACTCAAACGTGATTCTCAGCGCGACTCTTTGCAACAGAGGTAACAGCGTCACCGTCGCTACTTTTATATCATCATTGTTCTTCTCTCCTCCTTTCTTCTTCTTCGTCTTAATCTCCTCTCTGATCTCCTTCACCAATTCTTTCACTCTCTTCTCGGCGACTCTCCTCAACTTCCCCACGCCGACTCTCCCAAACGCCTTCAAAACTTCCACGCGTTTCCTCCGCCACTCCTCCGCATTTGCGCACGTGAACAACCCGTTCCCGGCGAATCGTTTAAACGCTGAATACGCCGGCATCTTCTCCGTGCCGCCTTCTCGCAATATTTTGCGAGCGGCGTCGCTGGCGCCGACGTGCGCGAACGGACACGAGCCGGTGACCAGAGAAGACGTCGCGCCGAATATCCTCTTTTGACGATTATTACTATCATCATCATTACCATTACCATCACCATCAATTTTGTCACTCCTCTCGTCGCTCTCTCTCAACCATCGTTCAATCCTGTCCAACAGGTGGACTTTTTTCTCCGTCTGAGCACTCAAAACCCATCCATTCAAACGCCGTCGTTTCCTCACTATAACGGTCGTTATCCCACCTCTCTTCAACAAGAACACGCTCCACAATTGTTTCAGTTTCAAGAGAACCACCAAAACTGTCAAAACGGAGAGAATAGTACGCATCATCGAGAGAAAACAAAGGTGCGTTCCCGATTGGATTTTTCCCGTCGGGAAAAGAAAATCAATCGAAGCTGACGAAGATTTATTCGTATTCGTATTAAAGAAGGAGAAGAAAGAGGAGGAAGAGGTGGTTGTAAAGGTGGTGTCGACCATCGCTTCGCCTCCCCTTTCTTGTTTTCGTTGTGTGTTTTGTTGGTGTCGGTGTCGTTGCGTGTTGTTGTTACATAAAATGAAGGATGAAGCGAAAAGTGAGAAGAGAGATGAATAGACACAAAAGCGCGTCGATGATAATGCGACATTAATGATGATAAACATTCTCTCTAACTGTTATTCACGAGCGCTTCCTTGATAACGTTCTCGCTTTTTTGGCACAACTCGTCCGCGTTTTCGCTCGCTTCGATTCTTGGATGGACGATGACTTTAATCTCGCCTTTTCTTAACATCCACTCTTTACCGTTTCGCATTATTCCGCCGGCGTTGACGATGGTGATTGGAACGATTGGAACTTTCTCCTTGGCGGCGACGGAAAACGCGCCTTTTTTAAACTCTGCCATGGTTCCGTCTTTTGATCGCGTGCCTTCTGGGAAGAACAAGACGGAACCGTTCTTCTGTAACGTCTCTCGGCAAATCTTCAACGTTTCCATTTGCGACCTTCGGTCGGTGCGTTTCAGAGGGACGTGGCCGGTTAAAAACATGCTCCAACCGATGATTGGAATGATAAAGTTACTCGTCTTGGAGATGAACTTAAACGGTCGTTTCAAGTGAAACAAACTGAAAATATCCATAAACGACGCGTGATTCGCGACGTATACCGCCGGTTCGTCTTGTTTCGGTAAATGTTCTCTTCCTTCGACGGTGATTTTCACAAACGGCGAAGTCGAGCATATCGCCCACACGTCGTTCACGAACGATAACGCGTATCGTCGAGTTCGGTCCAAAAAGTAACAAAATGGAAAGATCACACACATCGTAAGAAACAAAGGGACGGCTAACGAAAAAGTCCACAAAGTAAACGCGATGCATCGGAGGATGGCCAAAAGAGACACGTCGTTCGGGTTTCCCGACCAGAGCTTGGTTGCGCCTCCTCCGGTTGCTTGTGCTTCCGCTGAAAACACAAAGTGATTGTTTTGGAAGGCGTTGGTTGTTGCTTTGCAGGTGACGCTCGAATTCCTTTTCCTCTTTATCGTCGTCCCTCTGCTTCTTTCTTTTCTTTGCCCCGCGTGTTCGTTTGCGTTGTTGTTTTCCATCGTCGTCGTCGTCTTTGTTGTCTTCATCTTCATCTTCTTCTCGTTATCCATCGTCGTCGAATAATGTTTTCCCCGCGAACGCATCAAAAGTCGTCCTCTTTCACCTCCTGAGAATACTCCTCCTCCTCCTCCTAAACTCGAGGACAAAAACGAGTTGTTGTTGCTCACCACGCGCGTGAACGTCGTCATTTCGCTTCTTTTTTAGTATTTGTTACTCTCTTTATTAAACGTATTATACGTGCGCTAAGTGTATCTGTTCTGAAGGTTTTACTTCGCTCTCTCGAGATTTTTTCTTCGAGTGAGGCATTCGTACTCCTAACAGTTTAGGGTTTAAGTCTGTGTTTCGTACTCAAATTTGGCTTCGCACGTGCTTCTTCCTTACTCTTGTAAGTGCGTATTCCTTACTCGTGTAAGTGCTTCGTCCTTACTCCTATTACGTCTCTGCTCTTATTCTTTTTCTTCAGAACAACAACTACAACAACTTGTAAAGATGGACTCGTCCTCGTTCATGGGCGCTGTATCGGCGACGAACTCTGCCGCGGAGTATTATTACTTCGCCTCTGGGAGTCACAACAACAACAACAACAACAACAGCAGCCAACGAGCTGCGACGAACGAGAACGAGAGCTCAGTACGAGGAGGAGGAAGCGCGGGCGACGGGGAAGCTAATGAGGGAGAAAATCATCATCGCGCGGGTGGAAATGAAATCCATCATCGAGAGGAAAACCTGTACGCCTTAAGGAAGACGAGGGAAGACAAAGAGGAGGAACGTTTGTCACCGGAAAACAGAGAACAAAACGTGTGGCTGGAAGACGCTTTATCCGTGGTCAAGAAACACGCGTTCCACATGAAACGTGCGATCGAGGAGAACAATTTGCGAGATTCCTTAAAAAACGCCTCCGCTATGCTCGGCGAGTTGAGAACGAGACAACTCTCGCCGAAACGGTATTACGATTTGTGGCACAACATCGCGTTCGAGCTGGAGTTTTTGAGAGAGTTTTTCGTGAATAAAGAAGAGAAACACGGGAGATCCGCGATGGAACTCTACGAGTTAGTGCAACACGCCGGGAACGTGCTTCCGCGCTTGTATTTATTGGTGTGCGTCGGGTGCGTGTACGTCGAATCGAGAGAAGGGAAAGCGAAGGACGTTTTGAGAGATTTGGTGGAGATGGCGAAAGGGTGTCAACATCCCGTGCACGGGTTGTTTTTGAGAGCGTATTTAGCGCAAACGGTGAAAGGGAGAGGGTTGTTGCCGGATACTGGGAACGAGTTGGAGAAAAGCGGCGGAGGCACCGTGGAGGATTCCATCGAGTTTACTTTGAGTAATTTTACGGAGATGAATAAGTTATGGGTGAGGATGCAAAGGTTTAACAGACAACAACAACAACAACAACAACAACAAAGCGGAAGTGGTGGTGGAAGTGGAACGGCGACGCCTGGAGGAGCAGCAGGAGGAGGCACAGGAGGAGGGGAAGGAGAAGGTCACGGAAACAACAGCGAGGCGTACGGGAGCGGAAGCGGTCACGGGTACGAGCAACACCAGCAATTTGCGACGTCTCGCGGTATCATCGATAGCACGCAACTGGAAAGAGATAGGAGAGAAAAAGAACGGTTAGAATTGCGAGATATTGTCGGGAAAAACTTAACCGTATTATCTCAGTTGGAAGGCGTGGATATTGAAACGTATTCGGAAAACGTGTTGCCGCGAGTGTTGGAGCAGATTGTGAATTGCCGAGACGACGTGGCGCAGCCGTATCTAATGATTGCTTTGGCGCAAGCGTTTCCATCGGAGTATCATTTAGCGACGTGCGATGATTTCTTATCCGCGGTGTGTTCGTTAAAGCCAACGGTGCAGATGTCCGCGATATTTACCAGTTTGAGCGAGCGCTTGTCTTCGTATTTAGACGAACCCGATTTAAGCGAGGAAGAAAAAACGACGAGAAGAGCGGAGTTTGACGAGAAAAATTGCGTGAAAATATTTTTGAACCGCGCGCAAGAGATTGCGAACGAAAACAGGGAGATGTCCGCGTTAGAGATCGTGCAGATATACAGCTCCATCGCGGATTTCGCGTTGAGGCAGTATCCGAACGACGTGAATAAAATGAACGAAGTTTTGTTGGGCGTGGCGAAAGCCTTCGACGCGCACAACGTGACGAGCGAAGACGAAACGCGTTTGTCCATGTCACCACAAAGATACATTCGCGATCAAAGGGCGGTCTCTGCGCTCGTAAAGTTACTCGCGATACCGTTGGAAACGTTCACGGTTGACGTCGCGTTGTCTTTACACGCGTTTCCGAAAGCGTTAAAATTGTTGAATCCGGAAACGGCCGGGAGAGACTGCGCGTTGGCCATCGTTCGAGGCGTTTTGAAATCAGAAAAACCTCTGAGCGACGTGAAGACGGTCGAAACGTTGTTCAAGTTCATCGCGCCGCTTTTACGGGATAGCGATAATAAATCGTACGAGATGACGGATTTGAACACGGAGTCGCCGATGAAAGGAAGCGGCGACTTGTTGGACGCTTTGTCGTTGAGAGAAGAACGAAGAGGAAAAACGCGGGGAAACATCAACAATAAGAAGAGCAGCGACGGCGATGAAGGGCACGAAGAGAACGCGCAATTTGCCGAGGAACAAATGGATGTCGCAAAGTTGCTGCATAAGATTCACTGCCCGAACGATTGGGACTCGCAGTTGCACTTGTTGAAACTCGCGAAAGTCACTTTGTTTTCGGGAGGAGAAAAGCGCATGCGTTTCACGTTGCCGGCGTTGTGTTATTCGTCCATGCGATTCGCGAAAGAGTTACTGAGCGAGCGAGAATTAGAGGAGAGAAAACAACACCCGCCCGCAAAGATGAACGACGAAGACGCCGCCGCCGCCGGAAAACTGATGGAGGAGGACAAACCTAAGCGCACGCTCGAAGAACTCGAAATTTTCGAAAAACATCTCCAAACGACTTTGAAGAAGACGTTACAAATCACGCACCAATCCGCGGAACGGTTTTCTGAAATCCCAGGATGCGCCGAACGCGGTTTAGTCGCCTGGTCCGAAGCCGGCATGTTTGCGGACAGCGCGAAACTCTCGGACATTTCCTACGAGTTCTTCGAAAGAGCGTTTGAAACGTTCGACGAAAAATTATCTTCCGATTCGCGCGCGCAAAACCGCGGTTTGACCTACCTCATCGGCGCTTTACAAACGTGCGTTCATTTGGAGGAAGAAAACCGCGACGCGCTCGTCCACCATTGCGCGACGTTCGCGAACCGTCTGCTTCGCCGAGCCGATCAGTGCGCCGCGGCGGCGAACTGCGCGCACCTCTTCTGGTCGCTCAAATCCACCGCCATCCGCGACAGCGAAGGCGTCAAAAAATGTCTCAACAAAGCTTTGAAGATTGCCAACCAAGCCGCTCGCGCTTTAGGCGTCTCTCCTGGCGAATCTTTGGGACTCTACGCGCACGTCTTGAACAAACACTTGTACTTTTTTGAAATCGAAACGTGCAAAGCCGTGGACGTGGAAACGGTCCAACATTTACTGGACGCCATCCGCGAGATGATTCAATCCGGCTCGAGCGAACACGGCGGCACGGCTGCCTGGCGCGACGCCGAGGCGTACTTTGGCAAAATCAAACTCGACATAAAAAACAAACGAAAAATACAAAACGAAACAACTGGAGGAAGCAGCGTTGGCGAGAACGCCGAAAGAAGTATCGGCGGCGACGAAAGTAGTAGAAGTAGTAGTAGCGGGAGTAGTCAATTCGCCAGCGAGCGCTATCGTCGATTGAACTTGTAAATGTAAGAAGAAGAAGAACAAAAGTGTAAACGGTGACCCCACGTGTACCTGGTCGATGAACAATACGCACCACGATTACCCTATCGCTGAACATAATATATGAGAGAATAAGAATACTCACCTTCTCGTCGCGTTTCGCTTCGCGGCGCGCTTACGCCACTAAACCCTACGTGAAGTAATCCAAGAAGAGTAATCCAAAACACCACACAACTTGACACACTCCTTACCCGCTGCTTTCGATGATGAACCAGCGAACCGGCGCGAACGAAAGAACGAAAAGCTTCTCCGTGGCGCCGAAGATGAACGCGCGATGGCACGTCGGCCCGGCGTTCGATCCGCACGAAGAAGAACTTGCGGAGGAAAAGAAGAAGAGGAATGCGACGAATGCGAATACGAGTTTTCCCGGTGGAAGTGGAGGAAACGAAGCACCGATTAAATCGGACGGATTAGAGCGCGAGGAGATGCACGCGTGGTCTGATCTGTCGAAACTGTTCAAGACGTTCGCGGCGATATGTTTCGCGCTGTTGGTGTTGCCGACGTTGTTCGGGTCGACGCCGCATAAAAACGCGGCGAGGAAAGTTGGGAGAGCGAGCGTGAGAGCGTCGAGGTACGTTTCGAAACCGTTTAGTAAGAAGAGGTCGTATTCGTTTCCCGCGCACGACGGCTACGACGAAACGTTGGACGACGCGTACTCCAATCCGAGAGAGTACGATAACGCGATTAAAGAGTACGAGGACGCGAAGAGCGCTTTTGATAAGTTGGACGAGCAGTTAGGAGAAGGGTCCATCGATGAGGTGTTGTCCGAAGACGTGAGGCAGAAATACGAGGAGGCTTTGTTTAACAAGCAAGCGGCGGAGCTGAAAAGAGATTTCGAGGATTCCATGGAGAAGAAGAAGAAAGAATGGACCGGGACAATGAAAGGTGCGAGTTGCGCGGATAAGACGAGACACTTATTGGAATCGTACGTGGAACATTACTCGTGCAGATTTGACGCAAAGTACGGATCGTTATCGCCGATGATGAACTTTCCCGTCGTGAGAGAGGATTACGAAAACGCAGGCGAGAGAGAGACGAGAGCGTTGGCGACGTCGACGAGCGTCGCGGATGCAATCAAGTGGTCGGCCGAGTTATCCGACGACGAAAAAGATTCAGACATGAAGAAACAAATGAGCGCGGGTGGACTTGCCGTGAGCACATGGTTGAGATTTTATAGCGAAAAGAAGAAAGAGGTGCTCGGATTGAGAGACGACGGAACGTTGACGTGGGACGTGTTGACGAAGGAAACGAGACGATACCAACCCATAGAGAGGTTCAATCCACCACCAGCGCCGGCTCCAGCACCGAGAAAAGCTGCTCATGTACCGGCCCCAGTTCGGAGACAAGCCGCGTATGGTATAGACGTTGCCGTCGTGAATGAAGGCGCGTTTGCAAAGATGGATACGGACGGGGACGGGAGCATTTCCGTGGACGAAGTTACGAACGCCGCGTTGAAAGGTGAGGTTGATTTGAAAGATGGCGTCGTTGAAGAAATCGTTCAATCGAAAAGTTATAAAAATGCGGCTTTATCTGCAGAAGAACTGGCAATGTTAGATGCGGAAATGAAAGCGGACGTCGCGCCGAAGAAGAGCATGTTTTCAAACTTGTTCGGGAGAAGAAAGTTGCTCAAGAAAAAGAATAAAGACGATGGTGGTGGTGGTGGTGGAGGAGGAAACTGGGGCGCGAATCCGAGCGAGTATAGATCACCGTTTGACGCGGAAGCGCCGTCTGCATCGTCTTCCGAGACTGAATACGACCAACAAACGGTGGATCCTCTGTATTTCACAGTGAATGTCTTTGCGAATAACTTCCCTGAAAACGTCGCCACGGTCGCCAAAGAATCGGCGACGCTCATGCGTGCGCTTCGCTTACCCGGCGTAGCGAGAGTCTTTTCCGGCAACCCGTTCAAAATGCGCGACGCGAGTCGAATTACCGATGAATACTCCGAGCAAGGTTCGGGCTACTTCTCGTCGCCGGGAGGCATGATTTCGTTCGCCACGGCAAAACTCTCCGCGAATGGTGGTAACGGTTTTGTCAACGCCGAATTGCGAAGCGAGTGCGAACTTGCCAATCGATGCGGCTCGCGATGGGCATCCACCCCTATTTCCACGAACGAAGGTAAAACGGAGTACCAAACCGTCCCGGATTACGCCGGAGGCGGCAAGTTGCCGGACGTAGTTTCCGTTCCTTCTATTTCCTACAAGAAAGCTTTAGAAGGTGGATACCCGTTGTTATCGATCGTGGAAGACTCTGACAAAGATACCTTTATCCAAGCCGCGGACGAAGCGTTGAATGATCGCGCGGTACCCGCGGTGCTCTTTTCCAACGTCAAAACGAACACGTGGCAGTTTGTGGAAGACTTGAAGAAACGCTACAAGAGCGGGTACAACATTTTTGCCGTCGCTCCAGGTCACGAGCACAACCCGAGACGACCGGTATTTCTGCCCTTGGACGATCACGCGTTAGCTTGGACGTTTTTCAACGAATACTATCCAACTGAAACATCCGTGGGTGGTACTGCCATCGCGTTGATCGTCCGAGACGACGTCTCGAATTTAGGCTTCAACGACTGGCTCGCGGAGAACAAAATCGTCGCTTGCGACTGTAACTTGGGCACGTGCGCCGCCGCTACTGGCGTAAAATACGAAGAGGTGAAATATACCATCGAAAGCTACAAGCCACAGAAATCGTCGTGGGAGGAAGCGACGAAAACGCATCAAGCGAAAACCGCGGAATGGAACAACTACGATCGCCTCGCGCAGCGCTTGAAAGAGTCGCAAACGGTGGATTTCCAAGAGCAATTGGAAGCGGACCAAAAAGCCTTGACGGCGAAAAAAGAGCTCGAACAAGCCGAGAGAGAGTTGAAAGCGGCGAATGCGGCCATGAGCGCGGCGAAGAAATCAGCCGCGGAGAAGAAACGGTCGATTTGGAACGACGGGTGGGGTGACTTTGACGGCTTTCGACGACGAAATTTGTTGAAGAAGAAAAATAAAAAGAATAGAGGAGACGGCGGAGGAGCGGTAGCGGCAAGAAATACGTTCGAAACGCCACCGGCGTATTGCGACATAGACGATTACATCGATAACGAGGACGACGTTTGGGCGTAAAAAGGAGGAGATGAAACACATATTTAGTTCAACTTGAGCATCTTTTTTGTATTAAAATGAAGAACAAAACATACAAGTATCTCTCAAACTTCTCTTCGCTTCTCTCTCTCTCTCTCTCTCTCTCTCCAAAAACTCAATCGCCCAAACAACAACAAACAAACAAACTAAATGATTGTTAAAATTAAATGTCAACCTCGCCGGAGATGTTCAAAAAGTTCGCGGCTTGCGTGACGTCCTTGTCGCCTCTCCCGGAAAAGTTCAACACAACCTTACACTTGTCCGGTAACGTCGGGCACAACTTTTCCAAGTACGCCAAAGCGTGCGACGTTTCCAACGCCGGAATGATGCCTTCCAACCTCGACGTGAAGACGAACGCGTCCAACGCCTCTTGATCCGTGGCCGGGTAATACTCAGCTCTCCCGAAATCTTTCAGAAACGAGTGTTCCGGACCAATGCCTGGATAATCCAAACCCGCCGAAATTGAGTGCGGCTCGATGATTTGGCCTTCCTCGTCTTGGATCAAATACGAAAACGAACCGTGTAAAACTCCGGGTTTCCCTAACGTCAAAGTAGCCGCGTGTTTTTGTCCGAGATTAATACCTTCTCCGCCAGCTTCCACGCCAATCAAACGCACGTCCTCGTCGTTCACAAACTCGTGGAACAAACCCATCGCGTTCGACCCGCCGCCGACGCACGCGATCAAAATGTCCGGTTTCCCGCCCCATTTTTCCATCGCTTGCTCTCTCACTTCCTTACCAATCATCGAGTGGAAATCTCTGACCATCATCGGGTACGGATGAGGACCAGCCACGGAGCCCAAAATGTAATGCGTCGTCTCCACGTTCGTCACCCAATCTCGAATCGCTTGACTCGTCGCGTCCTTCAACGTGCTCGTCCCGGTTCTCACCGGAGTCACCGTCGCGCCCAACAATCGCATGCGAAACACGTTCAACTTCTGTCTCTCCATATCCGCCGCGCCCATATAAATGATGCACTCCAACCCGTACCTCGCGCACACCGTCGCCGTCGCCACTCCGTGCTGCCCAGCGCCCGTCTCCGCGATGATGCGCTTCTTCCCCATCCTCTTCGCCAATATCGCTTGGCCGATGGCGTTGTTGATCTTATGCGCACCCGTGTGGTTCAAATCTTCCCTTTTGAAATAAATATGCGGCATAGATCCGTCCGGTTTCTTGTACCTCTCGGATAAGCGTTCCGCGAAGTATAACGGGTTCGCTCTCCCGACGTAATCTTTCAAGACTTGGTCGAACTCTTCTATAAACGCGGGATCCGTTTTCAGCTTTTCGTACTCTCGTTCCAAATTGAGAAGGGCTGGAATGAGCGTTTCCGGGACGTATTTTCCTCCGTACACGCCGCCGTATCTCCCGTTCTCGTCCGGGCGTTTTAAATCTCGCGTGAATACGCGTTGTTGTTCTGGTGGCGTCATCACCGCTCTGATTTTGGTCGTTTTAGTCGTGCTCCTCTTCGTAGTCTTCTTTAAACGATGATGCGTTTGCTCGGACGTAATTCTCGAGGACGATGATGATGATTTTGAGGTGGTCGTCTTCCCACGCGCGCTCGCACTCGAGCGCGCCGATAAAAACGACACAGATGTTGTTGCCATCGTATAGAAAAAACACTCCTTCGTTTGCTTTTGTGTTTCTGCGTTTGTGTCGTGGAAAAAACAAGCAGCTAGAGCAGTCTCAACGAGTGCTACTAATGAGGACCCTTTCCAGTCTTTATCTCTGATTACGTCGACGTTTTCCAGAGACTAAGGCTTTCTTAAACCCTAATGGATAAAAAACCCTAAATGTATATATTGGGTGTTTTTCTCTCTCTCTCTCTCTTACCAATTTTCTCTTCTTCGTAAACAAGAACGCACTTTGGTATACTTGAGTTTGTTGACGTTACATAGAGTTTCCTTTCGCTTTTCTTTTACTTTTTAAAACTCTGCTGAAACGAGAGACTTCGAGAAGTGCTTTTCTACTCGAGCGTTCTTTTAATCTCAGATCGTATAGAGATTAAACGCGTGTGTTTCTTCTCTCTCTCTCTCTCTTTACCAATTACACATTTAATCGAGATTCTGTTTGATTAGACTCTCTTTGATTAAACGACGCGAAACACTCCGTTCGAGCAGACTATTCGAAGATATGAGCGAAAACAAACAAGAAAAAGAAGTCGCCCCACCGCCGCCACCCGGTTTCGAGGACGTCAAAGCCGGCGCGCACCTCGACGAAGTCGCCCAAGTGGCGGAGAAATTAGCCAAAGGCGAGGATTTGCGTCTGGGGACGAAGAAAGAAGGCACCGTGGACGCGCCGGATTTGAGTTTAAAAACCGGACAATTGAAAAGCTGGGCCGACGAGGAGGTACGATTTGAACGATTCTTTATGTCGCGCGTCTCGTTCTCGTTTGTTTTTTTGTGGGTTTAGATCGATGCACGCGTGATGTCTCGAGAAGAAGACGCGCGACAACTTTCTCCTTCCGATCATCAGTCGGATGTGCTCGAGAGGGGCAGCGCGGCGGTTTTCGATACGAACGCGATGACATTTTGCTCACTCTTTCCTCTCTTTTTCTCTCTCTCTCTCTCTCTTTATACAGGCTGAAACCGAGGCGATTATTAAAGTCGCGGACCCGAACTCGAAGTACACCTCGGCGCAAACCTTCGACGAGCTCGGGTTGTCCGCGGAACTCTTGCAAGGTCTCTACACGGAGATGAAGTTCGAGAAGCCGTCGAAGATCCAAGCGGAGACGTTACCTATGATTTTAACGCCGCCGCATAGAAACTTAATCGCGCAAGCGCACAACGGGAGTGGGAAAACGACGTGTTTTACGCTCGGGATTTTGAGTCGGGTGAACGTGAACGAACCCGGGACGCAAGGGTTGATGATTTGTCCGACGAGAGAATTGGTGATTCAAAACGTCGGCGTGATGCAAAGGATGGGGAAGTACACGAACATTTCGATCGCGAGTACCGCGGATCCGAAATACGACGGGTATAACAAAGAACAGATTAACGGGCAGGTGGTGATTGGAACGCCGGGGAGGTTGTTGCGGTGGATGCGGGAGAAACAGTTGGACTGTTCGAAAGTAAACTGCTTGGTCTTTGACGAGGCGGACAACATGTTAGGCACGGACGGACACAGAGTGGACTCGACGAAAATTTTGAAACATTTACAGATGAGCGCAAAAAATTGGCAAGTGTTGTTGTTTTCGGCGACATTTAACGAGGCTGTGAAGACGTTTGCCACGAAAGTGGTGCCCAACGCGAACCAGATTTTCTTGCCGGCGCACGAGTTGTCCTTGGACGTGATCAAACAGTACCGAGTGAACGTACAATCGAACGACCAGAAAGACATGTTATTGAAAGAGAAGATTTTTCCGCTTTGCGATAAGATTGGGCAAACGATTATTTTCGTGAGAACGAGAGAAGGAGCGAGACGATTACACGCGAGCATGCAAAGAGACGGATTTAAATGCACCGCGATTGAAGGACAAATGCAAAACGAAGACCGCGATCGAGTGATTAAAGAGTTTCGAGACGGTCAAACGAAGATTTTGATCGCCACGGACGTGTTAAGTAGAGGGTTGGACGTGTCAACGGTGACGTTAGTTATTAATTACGACATGCCGGTGGAGTATCAGAACCCGTCCGTGCCGAATTTCGAAACGTACTTACACAGAATCGGTCGTTCCGGGAGGTTCGGTAAAAAAGGCGCGGCGTTTAACTTGTTGTTGGGAGAAAACGAAAGATTGGTTTTAGACCAAATTGAAAGGCATTTCGAGCACATGGTGCCCGAGGTCACGTTAAACGACGACGATACGTTTGAATCGATTTTAACCGCCGCTGGTTTGATGTCGCCGGACGAGTCTTGATGAGTAGGAGTGAATCAACATACTAAATAAACAAAACAAAACGACGCTAAATATAATACTCACGTCTCTTTCTTCTTCCCGTTCTTGTACAATTCTTTCGCCATGCGTTTCGCGTCGGCTCGCATTTCCGCTCTGCTCCCGGCTCTCCCCGCGTTCACCCTTGCGCTCGCATCGAAATCGCCCCGAAGGAATCTATAAAATCGACGAACCGCCGACGCGCCGGTGATTTTGCACAAAAACGCAAACGCCGCGCTCACCAACCGCGTCTCCCGAAATTTGAACACCACACACACCAAACACACCCCTATTAGAATTTTTAAACCTATATCTACGACCACGTCGGCCATTTGCATGGCCACGTCCGGCTCTAACTTTCCTCCTCCAATCAACGTCTCTTCGATCTTCTCCAACTCTTTCAAACGCGTTTTCGCTTTTTTATCTAAACTCGTCGCCAGTAACGGTTTCAACAAACTCTTCGCGACGACTGCATCGGCAGGATCGTTCGCTTCCGGAAACGTCATTTCTCCCGTCGTCGCAGACTTACTACCACACGCTCCTTCCTTGTCCGCGTACTCCCCGCCGTACCTCGTGATTAAAATCTCCGCCGCGGTCAACGCCGCCGAATGAAACCCGTTCCTACTCGCCTTCCGAAATAACTTTACTCGCTCTGAATCGCACGGATACTTCGTCCTCCCAGCGCACACGTGCGCATTCGCCGTCAAAAACGTAATTTCCGGCACCTGCTCAGATTTTTCCTTCGATTTCGCCGCTTCTTCGAGCACGCGCGCGCCGAGCTTTCGGTTCTCGTTCCGCTCGCCGGATTCCAAAGCGCACTCGCCGAAAAGTAGGCAACATCCTGGTGAAAGATACAACAACGTCAGTACATCGAGAGCGAAAAAGAGAGAGAGAGAGAGAGAGAGTTAAAGAGAAGGAAAAGGAAGAGAGTTCAGTGAGAATACTCCGCATCCGAACGCAAAGAACACCAACACCAACACCAACACCAAACGTACCGAGCGCTAAAGTCTCCGGCACTTTCATCTGCTTCATTCGCTCCTCGGGAACGATCGATTCCCACGATTCCGTTCGCTTTGCTTCTTTCCTCTCGTCGCGTAAAAATTGCGTCAAAGTGCCGTCTTGCTCGATGGCCGGTGTGATTGTTTGTTCGCAATACATTTGCGCGTCTAGACAAGAAGTCGACTGGAACGGGTCGTTGATGAGATTAGTAGTCTCCTCCATCGCCGCGCGAGTGGTACCCGTCGACGAGAACACCATCAGAAACGCAAGAAATGCGAACGAACGAAGTGGCGTCATCGTCTCGTTTTCAACTCGTCGACGACTTTCGTCGTTCGAAAGAGGAGTTTGTACAAGCGAGTGCTAAAAAGGAACGAAAAGTAACGACGAGAATGCAAAAAAATGTGCTCTAATGTGCGATATTTTCAGAGTGATTGGTCGTAAATGTCGGTCGTTCTTGAAGTATGTACAGTGAACATTTCATTAAAATAAATATGATTTAAAGCAACACTTTCGATGAAGTGTCGACGAATGTATGACGTACGTATTTATTAATACCAATAATTTAACCAATATTTTACTCAACTGCACCATCGCCTTCAGAAAAAACTCGCACACATCAATCAATCTCGCGCACTATTACAAGTAAAATCAAAACGCGTCGTCGTAAACCACCAACAGTAGTACTCTCGCTCTCCTCGTAACACAGAGAAAGGCACGATCAACAACATGTCGTCTAAAAAAGAAGACGAAATCCACTCCGCAAACTTCCTCGCGCAGTTAAAAAAGCTCGACTGTTCCCAAGCGAGCATCGAACAGTTGTCGTTTTGGTGCCAATTCCACGCGAAAAAAGCATCGGTTTTAACACCCATTTGGACGGAGTCTTTGAGAAATTCGAGTAACAATCAAAACGTGTTAGCGCACGTATACTTAGCCTCGGACGTGATTCAAAACTCGAGGAAGAAAAACAAAGGCGAGGAGTGGATGAAAAGCTGGAAATCGGTGATGGAAAATTCAGTGAAATTCGTGTGGGAGAAGTGCAAAAACGAAGCGAAGATACGCGCGAGCGTGAAGAGAATGATGGACGTGTGGGAGGAGAGGAGAGTGTTCGGGTCGAGGGTAAAACCGAAAACGTGGATTGCAAGCAGTGATGATGACGCTGAAGAAGAAGACATGCAAAAGACGAACAAACGGAAGAATGAGATGGACACGGGGGTCGCCGCCTCGAAGAAGAGTACGACGAGTGTTAGTAAGAAACAGAAAGCGGACACGCCGCCGCCGCCGCTGAGGCAATCGCACGACATAAAAGAAATGAAAGCGAACTATTTGGAAGGCGAGGACGCGCTGTTGGCGGAAGCGTTGCACGAGATGGAAAAATGCGAGAGAGACCTCGCCGAGGCGGAGAAGGTGTACGAAGAGGACGTGTCGGGGGATTTACTCAATTTATTGGACGCCGGCAAGGCGAACGAGCCGATGGAGAATCTGTATAAAACGCCGACGGAACAGTTGACGGCGTTGCAAAAATGCGAGAACGCGTGGGCAAAGAAACGCGCGGCGGTTGAAAAGATGTTTAAAGCAAACGCGACGTTGACGAAACGTCTGGCGATATTGAACAAGACGTGCGAGGAAAGAGAAAAGGAAAACAAAGAAAGAGAGAAGTGGTTGAGCAAATCGCCAACCGTCGCGGTGCAAATAAGCACGGCGAGAATGAAAGCTTCGAAACGAAACGCGGCGTACGTAGCGACTGGCGGTGATGATGGTAAGAAGAACTCAGAAGAGTTAGACAATCGAGAAGAGTTTGTAATCCCGGAGCCGGTAGACATGGACAAAAGCGACGGTGAAGGAGAGGAAGGCGAAGAAGATCCGGAAGAGTACGAACCGTGATTTAGTTTTGAGAGATGAAGAAGAGCGTTTTTTAGCCCATAGAATAAATAGAAAAGAGAGAGGTTTCGTGTACAAGGTACCGATGTAAGTATTTGTTTTCGTACGAAGACGTGTTGACTTAAAAAGGGGATACAGAAGAGACTCCCACCACACATTTTCACCGCACTCTATAAAATAAATGTCAAACTACCCGCAACCAAACTACGGCTACTCCAACCAAGGTTTAACCTCTCGAGGCAGCCAGCCGTCCACTTCTGCGTCTACTTCTACCGACCAAGTCGCGGTACAACTCGGCCACCCGGCGTTGGAATACGAAGACGGCGTTTCCAATTTGCGACAGAAAGTAAAACTTTTGAAACGAATGTCCAATTCGATTCAAGAGGAAACGAGCGTCAGAGGCAAACTGATCGATTCGTTATCGGATGGATTCGATTCCGCGACTGTAAATTTGAAGAAAGCGAAGAAAGAGTTGGAGAAGGTGTACAAACAAGCGAAAGCGGGGCACTTGTTAGCGCTGATGTTTTTTGCAGTCGGGTTGTTCTTGTTCCTGTACATGGTGTACAAAGCGAACAGATTCGTGCGGTGGTTTTTACCAAAGGGAAAGCGAGAGTAGATTTTCGATGATAGCATCTTTAGCGAAGAAGTGTAATTGTACAGTACGATAGCGAACAGTATTAGGTGCTCGTTCACGAATGCATCGCGGATGGTAACTATTTCCCGCTCTTTTCTACTCTAAACTCGTACTCGACGTCTGTTACGGAAACGCTCTCGCCGCCTTTCTCGCAATACTCGTACCAGTCTTCGTCCAAGTGGACGTCCTCGAAAATGCTGCCCGCTTTGGAGGTAACCGTGACACCGCCGGAACCGCTACTTTCGCTAAACTTATCAAACCCGGTGATATCTACGCCTCTGCATTCGAACCCTCGGATTGGAACGAACCGACCGTCCTCGCTTTCGGGTATCGAGGCTTCCTTCTTAAACACATTTTTGACTTCATCTAAAACCACGATGGAGGATTGTTTCATTTGACCTTCGAATTTCACCGTGAAATGTGCCTCGCCTCGAGAGTTTTCCAGCTCGTTCACGTTTTGTGGGTCCACCGTGACGTTTTCGCGCTCTTCAAAACCGACCGGGTCTTTGATGTTCACGTGGAAAGGGAGGGATAAAGGGAATTGGATTTCCCGGACGTTTTCGAGCGTCGCTTTGATGTACAAGACGAGGAGAACCATTCTTCTTTGTCTTCTTCTTCTTCTTTTACGCGACGGACGAACTGCTCAAAAGTTGTCCCGAGAGGAGGTTTACGTGAGAGGTTCTGTCTCTCGTCGTCGTCGTCGAGCGTTAATGCAATGAAGCAGAGCAGGAATGAGGTGATGGCAATGTGCACGAATTAGTAGTATGTTCGGCGAGGGGATTTTTTGACAATACTAGTGCAATACCGACGAAAACATCTTCATTTAGTATAGCATTCCCTGCCTCGAAACTCGATCCTTTCCCTCTCGCGAAATAGTGCAATGCCGCAAAACTCGCTTTACTCGGAGGATGCGGGCACGTTCTCCTCGTACGCGAATCCAAAGTACGCGCCCATTAAAATCATGCTCACACCGGATAAATGGAACGCTAAGCGAGGACTGGACGAATCCGCGAGCGCAGCTAGCGGCGTACCCATGACGTAGCCTAAATCTCGCCAGAATCGATTGGCGCCTAACGTGGCGGATTCTTCGCTCGCGTCGCGAGAGTGGTCCAGAGCCGCCGGCGCTAAGACCGGGTAGACGGCGCCGGTGGACAAACCTAAAGTCACCGCGCCGAAGTGCAGCAGTCCTGGATACGTCACACCACCAACTCGCGCCCAACTTGCGATGATTAGCGAAAGTCCACCGCCGATTAAGCCCCATCGAATGGGCGTTGCGCGCGTGTTTTGATCCGAGTGTTGGCCGAAATAAAACTGGGCAATGCCTTTGCTGAAGGAATACAATCCAGAGAAGAGATCTCTTTGTTCGCCGCTCAAACCGAGCTCGTCGCGCATCCAGATTGGAAATAAACCCCAAGCTAAGCCAGTTTCGACGTTGCAACAAAATGATGCGAGAGCGACGAGACGAAGGTTTGGGTTTCGTATCGTGTACGCAAACGTGTCCGAGAACGAATACGTAGTAGTCGGTTGTCCTTCTTCTCCTCCTCCTCCTGCTCCTCCTCGGGGTCCTCCGGAAACTGCGAATGAAGAAGATGCACCACGTTCCCCTCGTTGTAAGAAACTCGCCGTTCCAGATTCCTCCTCTTCCTCGTCCGCGTTGAAGCTCTCATCGTCGTTGAGGTCACCTCCTCCCGGAGTTTCCAGTTCCATCACCGCCGGCAACGCCACTCTTCCGCTATTATTATTATTATTACTATTATTACTATTATTACCTGCATTAATACTACCGCCACTCGCCTGCCTACCCCTTAAAACCCCCGTTTCTCTCCCGAATATGCATATTACGACCAAGCCTAGCACCGCTAAGACGAAAACAGCCGTACTCGGTCGTTCTACGTAACCTTCGCAGTTGCACATCCCGCTACACGCTTCCACCCAATCGTCGCCGGCGCCACATTTACCTTCTGGATTTGCCCGTATGCACGCCTCCGTGCGCATACTCTTCGCTCTATACGCCTCTTCCCAGTGACACTTCGCCCTACTTGCCTCTAAAAGGGCATACATCATCGCAAAAAATGCCACGCTCGTGTACCCGACCGTCTCGCACATCCCGCTCGCGAATCCTCTTCTCGTCGGCCCGCTCACATCAACGCTCGTCATAATCGCCATCGTCCATCCAATTCCTTGACCGACGCCTAAAAAAAACCCAGAAGCTACGATTCTGTTCCATTTCTGCGTCTCGCTTTCGTTCTCGGTCCTCGTCGTCACCGCCGACATCGCCAACATCGGCGCCGCCACCGAAAACATCCACCCGACGATCCCGACTCTTTTCCTTCCGAATCGATTCGCCAGCGACCCCGAAAACAAGTTCGCCGTCGCTTTCGCGATTGCAAACGGAACTAAAAACATCGTCTTATCGCTCGTTTTCGTTTGCTGAAATTCTCTTCCCGCGGCGTCCAACGCGGAAAGTTTGTGCACTTGCACACACGCCCCCAAGAGGAACACCAAGAGTAACGAGACCAGAAATTGGTGACATCGAAACCGGAAGTTTTTCAAATGCGATGGCACGGAAAACGGTCTCTCGCTCTCTGCAAACGGATGATATCCGTCGTCTCTCCGGTACTTTTCTCGCACCGAGGATGCAAAAGAAGGGATCACGTACAGGAATCGTAACGGTTGTTGCATTTCCCCCAACAGTTTCCGTGAAACGAATATTCTACAGTTGAACAACCGCGTTTTGTTCGCCTCTCGTACCTCGTGCGGTTTCTCAGAAGCAACGATGCGGTCAAAAAACAGCAGAGGTAGAAGTTAGAAGCAGCGGGAGCAGCAGCAGCGGCGATAAAACGGGGTAGACTCTTCGAGAACTGTTTGTGGCGTAATTTGGAGCGTTTTCGGGTATATTCTCCCTTGGGAAAATGGATAAAATCGACACACTTTAACGCGCGCTTTGATCTGAAGCGCAAATGGGGAAAATATCCGGGGCGGCGAAGAGGAAGAAGAAAAAGGAGAGAGAAAAAGCTTTAGCGGAGCATATTGAGAATTTGGAGCGGTTGAAGCTTGGACCGACGAAGTTATGGACGGGATTGGTGGTGCATCACAAGGATGTGTTTGTCACGCACGTGCTTCCGAAATTGAATACGACGGATCGGTATTTCTTTTCGGATGCGAATAGTGAGAGTTGGGGTGTGCTTGAGTACGCAGGGGTAGACATATCGAAATTATGTGTAAGTGTTCACGTATGCTCATCCATTTCGACGTTAGAATGGGCGTGGAATAACATGCCCTGGGGAAAGAAAAGGCAAAGTGGAAGAGTGATAGATCAAGCCTGGTTTTGCAGGGAAGTTGCTGCAACGAACAAACTCGAGTTCCTCAAGTGGGCGAGAGAAGTGAAACATTGCGAGTGGGATGAATGGCCGATTAATCAGGCAGCAGATAAAGGTAATCTCGAGATGTTGAAGTACTGCTTCTCGAATGGTTGCCCGTATGATGAAGAAGCGTCGTGTAAACAAGCTGCTGGTAAAGGACACCTCGACTGTCTTCGATTTCTTGTCGACAAAGTGAAACCTTCGCGAGAGACGGAGCGAACAGCAGCACTACAAGCAGCATGCGGTGGTCACACAGACATCGTGAAATATTTCATCGAAGAAAGAAAGATATCTGAGGAGGTAAAGGGCTTGTGCGTGTACAACGCTGCAAGGTATGGCCATCTCGATTGTATCAAATACTTATTTGGCGAAGAGGCGAAAGTGCCTCTGAACAACTTGCAATACATCGCGAACGCTCGTTACAAAGAGCACACCGACTGCGAAAACTATTTGCTCGAAAGAGGGTGCCCGGAACCAACGGACGAAGAATACGCTAACTTTTTCGAGCACGTGCGAGCGCTAGAGTCTCAGGAGGAGAACAGTTTCCATTGAGAAGTTCGTTTGATTGTAGAAGATAGATTTGAACTCGATAGATTTGATAGATAATAGATACTTAGATAGAGAGACTACCGTAGTTGATTTTTAAGAGCGTTAGCGAGCCCTTCTTTTCCGCTCTTCATTTTTCTCTGCTTCTCTGTTGTGACGAATTCTCACAAGAAGAATTCGTCACTACATAAACACATTATTCCTACGCGCGCGAGAGAGAGAAGTAGACGAGAGAAACAAAACACTAATCGCGCTCCCTCGTGCGAAGATGATGTCCTCCTCGGCGCTTTCGAGCTTTTCACGCTGCTCCTCTGACGTTCATGTTGTTTCATCTCTTCTTTCTTCTTTACGTTTGGGGAAAAGTGCTCCTCGCATTGGCGGCCAATCGATTATGATGACAAGAAGAAGACAACGAAGAAGACAAAGACAAAGAAGCTCGATGGCAGCGAAGAGTAGCTTTAACGCCTCTCGCGAAGATGATGAAATCAGCGACGACGACGACAAAAATGGTGGTGCAGTGTGGACGCAAACGACTGCGTTTGAACTGTACGCGAGGGAGATAAACAACGAAACGTCAAAGGTATGTTTCGCGAGATTGACGAGCGCGGAATCCGGGGCGGCGGTCGACCCGAGCGTGTTTCTTCTGTGCGTGTTCGCCGCCTCCTCCTCAACTTCTTTGTCTTCTTCTTCGAGCAGCGAGAACGAGAACAGCGAAACAAGCTTTAGTAGGAGTAGGAGTCCCGTCGCGTTCACGCACAAACGAATGCGAGAGATGACGAGAATAAGCGAACGATGGAATTGGAAGATATTGAAACGCGTGGAAAGCGCGGAAATGAGTTTGTTCTCGCTGGCGAATCCGCCGGAGAACGTGCCGCCGGCGAGGGAGTTCGGGCTGGAGTTGAAACGGTTGAGAGAGAGGATGGAGAGAGCGAAACGGGCGCAGATGTGGAAGTTGGTGGAGGACGAACGCTGGTGGGGTGATTCGGGAGGAGGATCGGGAGAAGAAGAAGAGGAGGAGAATAGGAGTAATAGCAGCAGTAGGAGTAGTAGTAGTAGTAGTAGTAACATCGGCGGCGGCGACGGCGAAAAGGAGACCGACGATGATGCCGAGAAAATGTTCTTCGACGCGTCGACCCGAACCGCGTGCGAGAATATTCGCATATACTTCGAGTACCTCGGCTTCCAACCGACGAGTCGGGAGTGGATATCGATTCAAACCCTCCTCGCCGAGTGTTTGACGAGCGAGAAGGACCGATCGATGATTCGAGTCAAAGACGACGACGTAAACGACGACGACGGTTCCTCTTCCTCCTCCCCTTCTTCCTTCCGTCTCCTCAAACGCATAATCGACCGCAAAACTCAAAAGCCGTGGAAAGACGCCGAACGACGAAAACTCAACCACCGATACCTCCTCGCTCGCGAAAACTTACTCGAAGCGAAAGAAGAGTGGAATGACGCCGAAAAGTCGTACAAAGAAGCGAGAAGGAAAATGAGCAAAGCGCGACACGAGGTTGCCAAAACCAGGAAACACGTCCGGATCGAGTTTCGGTGACGACGACGCGTATATATACGTACGCGCGGTTCACATTAAAGTGTCTTAAAGTTGTCACACACCCGAAAAGTCTGTCGATCGATCTCTGTTACGTGCATAAATAATACGTTTCTCTTTCGTTGAGTAGAGCTGCTCTTGACACCTCCTGTTCTTAGGAAACCGTTGCGATGAATTTTTTTAAAGGTATACCTACATATAACATATTACCTGGTCAGTAACCCTTTCACACGTCCAACAAAATCGTCAGAATTCTCTTACTAATATAGAACAACGCTTTTCCTCCTCTTTTCGCCGGGGCTGCTCGAGAGGAGAGGAAGAGTACCTACGACGAATCATAATGGAGTCTCTATTGATCCCGAAAATACGCAAGCAATCGCTCACATTGGACGTCGTGTATGGAAACCCGACGGATGATGATTTTGAAGCAATCGACGCGAAACGAGCGTGGGTGCGAGGGGAGACGTTGATGCGCATCTCTCCTCCTCGCAATAACGCGAACGCTGCTGAAAATGACGATCAGTCGAAGATTATTCAAACGACGGAAACGGAAACGACGACTGAAAGGAGGAGGAATAGGGTAAAAACGCTCCTGTTTCACGCGGAGAAAGATTTGGTGGAAATCGATTCGATTAAAATCGATGGACAGAAAGGAAGGTGGAGGCGGATTTTCGTCGACGAAGAAGAGGATACGAATTTTACCACGACGACGACTAACACTACCCCAAAAGCTGCTACGAATGCGTTTTTCGACGATTCCATCGTGGAGAGGATTAAGCTCATGAAACAGGTCGAAGACGAGAGTTTGATGACGATGAATACTGGCGGCGGCGGCGGTAGTATCGGCAGTACCGGGAGCGCCGGCGCGGCTTCTCTCATTAGTAGTAGGTTCGCGGGGGCAGGCGCTTCGATTGTCCTCGTCGAGCTCGAGAGCGGGGAGGAGATTGATTTTAACTCGAAAGGAGGTGAAGATGATCCAGACGCGGCAATGGAGGATGCGGGAGACGAAGACGAAGAAATGAATGATAATAAGACTGATAATACGAAGAAGAAGGACGAAGGGAGAGAGGTGGAAGTTTTGATGCGATTTCGATCGGGGAATTTTCCCGCCGCCGCCGCCGCAAAGGACGATGGTGAAGGTATCGTTGCTATCGATGTCGATAATACCGGTGACGACGACAACGGTGGTGATGGCGACCATGAACAGCGCGCGCAGAGATCGTTCTGGTCATCTTCTTCATCGCCTTCGTCAAAAAATACGAAGAAACACGTCATAACCGATCTGAGCGTCGCGTGCGACGGGGAATTTTTCAAAGCTCCTGGTACTTTAGAGAAGCCTTCGTGTTGGTTCCCGTGCGTGGACGTGCACGATTGTTTGACTGAGTTCGATTTCGACATTTCGTGTGCGCCCCATTTAGTCGCCATCGCTCCCGGACAGTTTGAAGAAGCCGTGTGGGAACCAGAAGTTTCCGATATCGACGGACAGTTTAGGCGAAGGCACACGTTCAGGAGCGTCGTTCCGTGCGTAGCAAGGGACGTGTGCGTCGTGGTTGGTCCGTTTAGCGCGCACAGAGCGTATCGAGACGCCACAATAGAAACCGTCGACCCGAACGCGCTTCCGGTAAACCCGTTCGCGAGAACAAAAAAGCAGACAACAAAAATTACGCATCAAATGCAAAGCAAAGAAGGCATCACCATGTACATTCCAAAGACTTCGATGGCGACAAACGCGACCGAAGAAGACTTGGACGTGGCGTTTTTGGAACACTACGAGCGATTAAAGTTCCTCGGTCGAGGCGTTTACGATTGCATGGAAAGTTTTGAATCCTATTTGGGAAATTTATACCCGGCGGAACACACGCGGTTGGTTTTCTTACCGAACTCTCTCGCGCCAAACAACGCTAGAGGATTTTCCTTGGCGAACGCGACGGTGCTCTTTTCGAAAGACGTTTTTATCGTCGACCCAACGGATGGGCCGAGATGCGTGGAATCTCGAGCGAGTCTAGCTGAAGCGTTGGCGAATTTATGGTTTGGCGTGTTGCTCCTCCCTCGAGACGTCGTCTCCGATTCGTGGTTGGTGGAAGGATTAGCCGGAAATTTAGCCAACGCATACGTGCAAAAATGTTGTGGCACGAATGAAATCAGTTACCGTCGCGCGAAAGAAGCCGAGGAGGTTGCCATGTACGACGATGGGAAAGTGTTGCCGCCGTTGTGCTCGCAAGCGACGAGGTTGTGGAGAGAAGGATGCACGACGGGCGGGAAAGGTCAACGATTCTCAAACGCGAAAAAAGTGGAAGCGGTGGCGAACGGAAAGAAGAACGCGCAAGTATCTGTCGCCGCAAATGCTGCCGGGCAAGTTATCAAAAGCGTCGAGCCGAAAGAAGTTTTAGTTAGTGGGGATTCCCTTTATCCGTTTCCGAAAACTCTAGACGACATCGCCGTCTTGGGAAGTCACTCTCCTTTGTCGCTTTCGCCGAGAATCGAGCGGTTACTTCGCTTAAAATCCGTCGCCGTCGTCGGTCTGCTCGAACGACGCATGGGACGCGAAGGTTTACAAAAAGTCTGCAAATATTTCGCCAACTTGCAGCAAAAAAGGACGAAAGAGAGCTCGAAGGATGAAAACAACAAAGGAGGCGATAAAAGCGACGCCGCCAAGAACAAAGACTCGAAAAAAGATGCTTCGAACAAAAAGACCGCGAAGGAAAGTCAAAATCAAGAACACGCGCAGAGAATGGAAAAGTTACGGGAAGCGTTAGCCTCTAACGCGCGATGGATATCCTCGCAGCACTTCCTGGACCACTGTCGCTCGGCGGTAAATTTAGGCAAAGGCGAAATTGCTTCTTTCGTCGAACGGTGGGTCTACGGCTGCGGCTCGCCGACGTTCGATGTCGAGTACAGCATTCGCAAACGGAAAAACAAGCTCGAGTTTGTCCTGAAAGTCATTCACTCGCCGGCGACTCTTGCTGCCGATGAAGCCGCGTCGAGAGTGGCGAGAAATCATCGAACGAGCGTGACCATTCGATTGCAAGAAGACGCGACGGCTTCGGATCACGTCGTGGCGTTGACTGCTGGAGGCGCGACAGCAGCTCCTGGAACAGTGGCCCCGTCCGAACACGAACACTTTGCCGAGATGCCGTTGCAAGTGAAAACGAAAGAATCTCGTTACGAAAAGAAAAAGTTCTCCGCGCCAGTCGTCGAATCCGGAACCGGGGCGGATATAAATAACGATTTGTTGACGGCCAAAGATAACCAGGTATCCTGGGTGCGGGTCGATCCCGACGGGGAATGGCTCTGCAACATCCGATTGCCGACTGAACAAGTCGGATTAGAGTCCATGCAAGCGCTTCTGTTGGACAAAGAAATGGATGTGGTGGCGCAATCGAGCGCGGTGAGATTCCTCGCCGAAAGAGCGAAGATTGGTTCCCAAACCGCCTGCGCGGCGTTGGAGAAGTGCTTGCGCAGCAACAAGACGACGTTTTGTCGCGTTCGAGCGGAAGCGGCGATGGCGTTAGGGAAAAGCACCGGGGTCAAGTCCAAGTTTCTCGGTTTGAGCGCTTTGGTTTCGTATTACCGACGAACGCAGTGCGATCCAAACACGGGCTTTCCGAAACCGAACGATACGAGAGACGTGTCGGAAACGATCGTCGACGAGGCGGTGTTACTCGCGCTCGGAGCATCCGTGGATGATTCAAATAGCATGAACGGAGTCATCTCTACTCCAACGAGCGCGTTTGATTGTTTAGTCGATCGCTTGTCGAGGAACGACAACACGGGGAATCCAAACTCGGACGTCGGTTTAATCGTCGCCGCGTTGGAGGCTCTGTCCATTTCCATGCCGCCGGACGCGAAACGAAGAGATTTAGCCATGGCGCAAGCGGTTCGTTACGCGCACAGAGACCCGGTGTTTATCAAGTCCGACCGTAACGTCGTCGCGAGATCGTGTTACCGAGCGTTGGCGAATTTAGCTCGGTTCGCTTTCGATGATGAAAACGTTCAAGTGGAGAAGAGGCAAAAAGTCATCGAGTCTGCGTTGCAGTGCGTGGACGACGCGGTCGGGTTGAACGCGGAAAACGCGAGAGGGAGACGCGACCGCATTTCGACGTTGTTCCTCGACGCCGTCGGGGTGAACGATGATGCGGGTAATTTACACGAGTGTTTAGAGGTGATTGGCAAGGAACCGAACCCGTTCGCTCGGGTGCATTTGTTGTGGGACACGATTGACGCGGTGACGAATTACTCGCATCAAAAGAGTAGTCTCGCCGCTAACGATGCTTCTTTGGGCCAAACGAAAGAGACGTTCGATCAATACTACGAAAAAATGTTGGTGCACTATCGCGCGAAAAAGGAAACGTTAAATTTGTTGAAATCGTGCGCGTATACAGACGGCGCGAAGTGTAAAGTCGCGGCAAATAAACTTCTTCGAACGTTAACCGTGAAAATAAAAGAGTCGCCTCGTCACGAGAAAATCGAGGAGTATCAAATCGACGACGTCATGAGAGCAATCAAGAAGGCGTCTCTCAGAGCGACGCAACATCCGGAACCTTTGAGCCGAGCGGATTTGCACAAGATCGATCCAGCCGCGGCTTTACGAATGGCCGAGAAACAACGCAAACGCGCAAAGAAGGAAGAAAAGCGCATGAGAAAGATGCGAGAGGCGCAGGAGCGCGAAGCGCAGAGATTAAAATCGGAAGAGGATCAAATCTTTGGCGCCGGAGGCGAAGTGCTGGATATCGAGCCCGTTGGTTTTCCTCCTCCCGCTCCTTCTCCCGTTGCGCCTGCATCGGCTCCCCATGCACCGGTCTCTGCTCCGATGGACGTTGACGCGCCGCCCAAGCCAAAGTTGACCTTCAAATTTGGGGCGAAGAAGTAATATCATCTAATTTACTAGTACTCTACATTTAAACAACAACGGCTTAAAAATCTTCTATTCACGCGCACTCATCTAAAACACGCCTCTAAAACTCGCTTCGCGCCTTTTGGTTTCGTCGCAAACAGCGCCAACGCCGCGAACCACGCGCTGAAACTCACGAAAAACGACAAGACGAACAACCACGCGCACGCGAAACACGCCACTCTCAGCGCCAACGGGTCTCTCCCGCTCGCAATCGACGCGATCGTTTCCAACCGGTCCGCTATGGTTTCTAAAACAATCACACCGTATGCGCTCATCCGAGGCACCACGACATCTTCCTCCTCCTTGTTCTTCTTCTTCTTCTTCTTCTCCTTCGTATTCCTCCTCCTCTCGAGACTCGCCCTTCGCCTCGCTCGCAAAGACGCCCGGACGAACACCGCGCACGTCGCCAACACGACGTAGTTTGGATACAGAATGAAAAACACCATCATCGCTCGAACGAGAATGCCTTTCACCCACACTCGTTTAGCTCCTTCTTTCGCGTCAGAAGAAGAAGCTAAAGAAGATTCCTCCTCCTCGTCCTCCTCGTTTTTGGTCCATTTTTGTATCTCTCTCCAAAGCAACCCTTCCAAGAGGAATCGAATTTCCTCTTGAAACGGCTCCAAACCGTACCCGCACAACCGTTTCACGCTCGGGTTGATCGATATCCACGCTAAGATTAAGTGTTCCGCGCGAGACGGTGGTGGTAGATCAGCGGTGCGATCGTTTTCGTCCTCCTCGTTTTGTTCTCGTCGAGACGATGATTTCTTTCCCCGCGGCGTTCGGGAAACATCACTTTTACCGCCACGAATGGCAAAGGAAGAGAGGACGGACGTCGACGCGTTCGACATTACGGCGACGACGAAGAATACTCACTGTTGTCTTCGAGAATTAAGGCGTTTGTTTCTTCTTCTTCTTCTTCTTCTTCTTAGTAGTATTACGTGGTATTGATACGTATTAAATGTCGTTTCCTGACACGAGTTACGAGGAGAAAAATGTGAAGGCGGACGAGCGGGAGGATGTTTATTATGTACGCGTTGTTCTCTCTCTCTCTTAACATTCTTCTCCTATGTTATCTAATTTAAAACCTCTAAAGTATTATTATAGTTGCTATATTATTGCGCGAGCAGCGTGAGTATGGTTTTGATGTCATCAGTAAAAAGTCTCCTCGGCGGCGGCGGCGAGTGAGACGCTAATCTCTTTACGATGATGATGATGTGGCGTAACGTTCTCGCCGAGCTTCTCTCGCTCGTATTTCCGCGATAACCGCAAAGATTCCTCGATGGTCGATGAGTTCAGAGAGGTTTCTCGGTCGTGCGCGCCAAACTTGTCAAAGTTTAGAGTGCCTCGGATATCCTCCGCGGTGACCTCTTTTCGGCGAGTGCTGGGAGGGGAGTTGGAACGCTTCTTGTTGCCCCCATGATGATGATGATGTTGTTGATGTTGTTGTTGTTGTTGTTGTATTTGTTCGCCAAGTAAAGGTTTGCGTTCGCCGGATTCTGCGTTGAACTTGTTCATCGTTCGCCCGGAAAAGTCGCTCGCGGAGAGGTCTCTCTGCGCGGCAGTCACCGCGGCGGCTGCGGAGATGGACGACTTTCCTTTGCGCACTCTTGACGGCGTGTTCGGGTGCGAACCGTTACCGTTACCGTTGTTGTTGTTATTATTCGCGGTACTCGTCGATGATCGTAACATTCGATTCGGCGACGAAGGAGGTTCTGACATTAACCATGGTTGAATGTATTTGGCGTCAAACTTTTCCAAAGCGTGGTAGGAAGAAGAGCGATGGCGCAAAGGTTCGTCCGGTTTGTTATTCTTCCCACTCGATGGATGCAAGGATTCCACGTTTGGAATGTCGTTGTCGTCGTCGTCGTCACCACCCTTATCACCACTGTTCAAATTTCCGCTCTCCTCCTTGGTAACACTATTTTTTCCGTCTTCGTCGGCGGAACCGAATCCGAGACACTGCATCACCGGTCGCATAAACGCGCCTTGCAAAATGACTGTCACCAACACCAAAAACGTCGTCGCCGTGAGCATAGCGCCACCAACCGCGCCAAACTCTGCTGCCGCCTTCACGCTCAGCGCGTACGCGACTGCTCCTCTCAAGCCGCAAAACACCAACATATGCTGCGTGTTGCCTTGAATGTACCCGGTGGCGTTTGATTTTCTCGACGTTATGTTCAACATGTACGACAACGGATAGACGCACATGACTCGACTGACTACGACGACGACTAAGGCGACGAGACCGGTGGTAATGTACGCGAACGACGCGCGATACATACTCGCGCCCATGTAAATGAACACAAACGTCTCCGCAACGTACGCGAGGACTTTGAACAAGCACATGGACACCATCCTCGGCGCGCGTTCTAAATTTTGCCTGGTATATCTCCCCATAACAATCCCGCAAAACAGAACCGATACGATCCCACTCATTTCCATCGATTCGCTAATCGAATACGCTAAATATGGAAACAAAAATACCAGCGCGGTATCAAACACCCACCCGTCTTCGTGCTCGCTCGTGACAGAAACGTATTTAATCAACAACGCGGACCCCATGCCGACGACGATACCTACGGTCATACTCGTCCCGAAAGTCAGGACGAAACCTTTGATAGATTCGAAAATCAAATCTTTCAGCTCCATCTCTTGCGCGTAATCGGATTTCAGTCGAGTCAACGTGATTTGCTTCGAAAACATCTCGAACAAAACGATGCAAACGGCATCGTTCAGCACCGATTCGCCTAAAATCATCGCGTTCAAATCCGGATCCACGTTCCCGATGTCGTTGAAGACGGATAAAACGGTCACGGGATCCGTCGACGTGATTAAACTACCGAATAACAACGCAGAAATCGGATCCCACGCGTAAGACAAACCTAAACTCCCGCACAAGTACATCAACCCGCCGACGATGAACGTGTTCATGAAGGATCCCAAAAACGCAAACGTCGCGATGGCGTCTGCGTTCCCGAAATACGTCCCCGGATGTAAAGTATACCCAGCCTCAAACACCACGGGAGGTAACAAAACGAGAAAGAAAAACTTCACGTCGAAAAACATCCAATCTACAAACTGGATGATTCTCGATTTATCTTCCACCGCGACTTGCGCGCTCAAATCCGTCCTCGCCTGGTACGTAATCACGCCCAACACGATCCCCAACATCAACGCCGCCCCGGACGCGTGTACCCACTTCGATTTCAACTGTCTCAACGCGATCGACACGATAATCATAAACACAATCATCATAATCATCACGCCCATGCTCAACGCCGCGGTCGCTTCCCCGGATTCAAAATCTTCCACGGAAACTCTCTTCTTATTCGCGATGACTCTCTGCGTCACGTTCAAGACGATATCTTTCAACTCTTCGTTCGTTTGCTCTCTTTGTTGTTGCTTTTCGTTGTTATTAGTATTCGTGAACATTGCCGTTATTCCTCCCGGTGCGATCATCGGGCTCGTGCTGCTGCTGCTCGATGCTGATGATGTCATCATCCGCTCCGCGAGCGCGTCTTTATGTTGTTGTTGTTGTTGTTGTTGTTGGGGGTACTGCCTTCCAGCGGAATCATAATAATACCGCGACGATACCGACCCATCTCCTCCTCCTCCTCTCGTGGATTGTTTCGTGAGATCGTACGGCGACGTGTATTCTCTCTCCGCTCGATCGGAGTTCCCCATCTCTCTTCTTTGTTGGTATTGGTGGTCGTCTTTCAATGAAATGTCTTCACCCTCTTCTCTAGCCGCGGCAGCCTTCAAATTTCGCGTCGGGAATTTTCTCTCTTTTGTCCAACAAAAGAAGAAGACAAAGACCACGGGCTGCTTAACGAAAAGAACACGCAACGACAAGTACGTTTTGCTCCTCTCTCTGTTTGTGTGTGTCCGCGTGTTTTCGTTCTCTTTTATTACTCTCTTACTCTGACTCTTTTCTTTGCCGCTTCTTTCGAGCACAAATCTGACGAGAGAGACACAATGTTATGTTTAGGGTCTCAATATAACACCCTAAATAGAATGGCGTTGGAACACCAAAAGAAAAGAAGAAGCATTCGCACTTTTCCGAACAAATTCTCTGCGCAAACAGAGACAGAGGGAGCAAAGACAGAGGTCGTTTCAGAGCGGTCAAATAAAGTCATCTCGATGAGAATGACTTTAGGAGGACGTGACGGTGGTGGTACCATTAAAGGGTCCCCCCAAAAGTCAGCGACTTTGGAAACAACTGCAAAAGCGACAAAGAGAATGGAAAAAGATGTCCAATCTCTGATGAGCTTAAAACCGTTCGCGCGTTTTCTGTTGCAATACGTCAAAGACGGAGGCGATATCAACCCCGTCGACTCTGATTCTTCTTCTCACGAGAAAAATAATAACAACGTTCCGTCGGAGATGCGCTTGATTTTAGAACAATTGAAACCACTCATCGAAACCATGTCGAGAGATGATTTGATGCTCTTGCTCGAAAAAGCCGCGAGTGGGATGTACGAGGACGATTTGCTGATGCACTTGGCCACGGACGGCGAGAAAGAAGAAGAAGGAGAAGTCGTCGAGGAGAGAGCAGATTTAGATGTAGAGGAAATAATGGGAACACTCAAACCTGGGTACGTGGTGAAAACGAAAGATGCGAGAGGGAGGAAAGTTTTGGTGAACGTATGCGGGGCGAAGGAAGTGCCGAAACCGGCGCGATGGAGGATAACGGAAGAGGAGGAGGAGGAGGAGGAGGGAGGCGACGATCATGAAATAAATGACTTGGAAAAGACGCACCGGTTCCCGTTGGCGTGTAGCGATAAGAGGGTGGATATCGACCGCAACGGGAACGCGTGCGACGTGTACGACGTGGCGTTTAACGACGAGGTTGTCGAAGTCGCCGCCAAGGCGATGTTTGACACCGCGACGAGAGAGGCGAAACTGAGAGATACGTTGGCGACGGTATGCGTGGAAGTTGTTTCGAAAAAGTGCACCACGGGAGGAGGAGAAGGAACCGCGTTGGATCCAAAGTTTACGTTGCCGAAGCGAGCGTTTGCGGGAGCGTCGCTTCCGCCGCCGATGCGAGTGAAGAAATTTTTATCCTCTTCTTTGACGCGTTCGCAGCTGCGACAACAACACGCGAGACGAAGAATCGTCGAAATAAACACGACTAGTAATAATAATAACGCAACAGAAGGGGCGACGCCCATGTCACCACTCTCGACGACGAGAAGACAACATCATCGAATGGAACAAACGTCCTCCGAAGACGAAGACGAAGAAGAAGGCGGCTTCGCCTTTCGCCTATCGCCGGAAAGAAAAAAGAAACGAAAGCAAAGCCAACTGAAAAACGTCACCACCATCGCGAATACCGCGGCCGCTGATACCGCCGCGGCGATGACATCAGCGACGAAAAAACTGAGGGTGAAAATAGAAACGTCCTATCCGGACAAACCGTTGACGACGTTCGCGACGGTGAAATTGACCTTCGATTCCGAACAAAGTTTAGACCGCGCAAAATTAAACGTGTGCAGTCGAGAGTCGACGCTGCGCGTCTCGTTCGACGACGACCACCACAGCAAAGAAGGAGAAGATGACGAAAAAGAGGACCTTCGTCGCGGGGAAAAATCGACGCAACATCAAACGGAGTTTCCGTTCTTCATCGACGTGGAAAAGATTCGCGAGATTGAAGTCGAGGAGTTGCCGAGAGGAGAGAAAGAAGGGGAGATGGGAGACACCAGCGGCAGCGACACGAGTGGGAGAGATCCTTTGACGGTGATGCTGAAGATACCGTTCATTTTGATCAAGTAAAGGCACACGCGCCCGCGAAATTCTCTTTTTAGCAGAATAGTTAAAACATTGTTGTAACAACAAACATCTCAAAAAGAAGACATTTAACAGAATGAGGACGTTACACGCAAGCTTAAAATTACCATTTATATTAACACAGTAGTCATCTAGAAAATATTAGAAGAAATCCAACGGCCCTTTACCAGTCGCTCCTTGGAAGCAAAAGATGGAAAACGCCAACATGGCCAATCTGCAGTGCTGAATTTCAATCGCTTTTAAAATCCTCACTTCCTCTTCGCTTTGGTTCGCGGCTAAACCGAGCGGGTCGAACAATCGTCCACCGGGATACAACTTATCCAAAGTGCTAAACCGTTCGATTTCAAACTTCCCGGTGCGCAACATCTCCGCAACGAACATCAACGGCAAATGAATAATCGGTAACCAAAAGAGACCCCACGGGATTTCCGAACCCATGTACGTGAGCTGCCATCCGTCGGCAACGTCGTGGATGATCTTCGTAGACCACCAGTGTTGATCGGTACCTTCGCCGTATAAACCAAACTTGAAGAGAAACTCTGGAAGTAAAACGCCGATAGCGGCGAGCATCGCCCATCTGCCGTTGATTAACTCGCGCTCGCGGAATTTCAACAAGTCGGATTGCGCGCCGAACTTTAGCGGATCAAAGCCGATATCGCCGGGTAAACCACCGGTCAAATGCGGTGGAACGATGACGTTCTCGCCGGGTAAGTTGATGATAGATTTCGGGAGAAACTTGATTCGATCGTTCCCGTACAAATCGGCTTCAGACAAGCCGGTGTTTTTGACGACCGTTTTGACCATGGATTGCGAGCCGTTGGACCAATACTCGGTCGTTTGACTTTCCCTGGTTACCATTGGCGAGGCCGAGGCGGCCATGCTGCTGTTGCTATTATTACTGTTATTATTAGAGCCGTTGCCGGAAGATGATGATGAAGAACCAACCTTCCACCAATCACGTCCGGAAAATCCAGGCGTCATGCCTTGCTCTAAACTCTGTTGAAATTCTCTCATCATGATGTTCGTGTTTCGATCTTGCGGCGGGATGTTCCGGTCCAACAAATTGATGCCATCGGCCGTTTGTAACGACTTTGGTTTCCCATCTTTTTCCTCCAAACCAGCGACGTCGATTTCTAACATTTCCAAAATCGGTCGCGTGTACGATGTGAACAAACGAACTCCGGACCCGCCTTCGGTGACTAAATGCGCCAAAAGCAAGCCCCGCAAATCGTTGTTTCCTTGGAAAAACATCATCATCGCGAATTGCAACAGTTGAACGGAGTTCAACTTACTCGCTAAGAAACCTCGGTTAAATTCAATCGGTAACCCGAAGAACGTGCCAAAGAAGTTTCGCATTTGCTCGATGCGCAAGGAAATTAAAAGTTCCATGCCGAATTGGTAAAAGCCAATTTGTCGTCTTCGTTCGTAGCCCCACAAACGGTCCCAGGCTGCGTGAGAAATTTCCGAGTAATCCTTCGTTTCTTTCGCTTTTTGGAACCCTTCATAAATAGCCTCAGCCACTCCCGGAGCTTCTCCGAGCGATTTCGTGATGGAATAGCCGCTGGCTGGATTGACCATCCCCGCCGCGGCGCCGTACGCCAACGTGCGCTGAGGCGACACCGGAGGCGTACCGCCCAATGGAATCCACGACGCTTCTTCTTCGATGATTTTCTCTTGGTCGACTTCAACACCCATTCGCGTTAAGCGCCTGTACAATCGTCTTTTCAACTCGTCGAAAGGAATTTGCACTCGCGCGACTAAACACGTCTCTTCCACAAATACCGTGTTTTCGTCCACGGGTAAGACGTATAAGAAACTCGGCACTCTCCAACTCCCGTCCTCTTTTCGGCTGTTTCGCATTTCACCTTTTAACTCCGGGTCAGCTTGGCGAAAATCCATAAACACGGCTTTGTTCTTCTCCCAAGGATGGTTCGGGATGGTCACTTCGATCCCGTACGCGGTTTGCCATCCCGGCGGCGGGCCGGATTCATACCTCAACATCTCGCGATTATGACCGGTCGAACAGACGACTAAATCGGAAAAGACTTCAAAGTCTTTCTCGAAATCATCGTTGGCGACGCCGGCCAAATCGACATCAGTGGACCCTTCACCGTAATTGCCTCTCGAGGACGCGTCCGTTTTCAAAAATCGTCCGCGAATCTCCGACGGTTTCTCTTCGCTAGAAGAGAAGTGTTGTACGCGATCGACGATACCGGGGAGGTACTTCACGCCGGATTTTTTACACTCAGACAACAGATGTTCGCGCAATCGCCTTCTGCACACTTGTCCATACGGTCGACCTAAACTTCGTCCACTTTCTGGGTCGCTATCGTCGTACCAGACTAAAGTGTCTTCATATTTGTGAAGCAAAGTGTGTTCTAAACCAATCGCTTTGAACTCGTCCAACCAGACGCCGTAGTTGTTCACGAACGGCGCGTCCGGGGCGACGACGCCGACGGATAAGCCCTTCTTTGCAGTTTCAGCGGCGATGGCTAACCCAGCAGGACCAGCGCCTATGATTAAGCAATCCACTTTCTCGCCGGTTTTTAAAACGTCCAAGACGTCCACGATGGGTTGTTGGTCCGGGAAGACTTTGCGCTGTTGAAACGCGATCCACTCGCGGTCGTCTTTGTAGCTCTCAATCTTCACTTCCGGGTAGACTTGATTACTGCTATTCGTACTATCAGACGTGTAAGATAACTCGCCCTGCAACAGCTTTTCGAAATCTAACGGCGACTTCAAGATTGGTTTCTCCGTCGGGTTGGCCTTCTCGTAGACGCCTTCGCCCGAGACGCCGTCGATGTCGTCGTCGTCGTCCTCTTCCTCCTTCTCCTCTTTCTCCTCCTCGTCCTCATCCATGCTCACATCGTCTTTCGTCGGCAGCGTTTCACTGAAGTTCATTTTTGCTTTCTTCGGCGTCGGAATGCCCCCGTAGCCAGGTAAGGTTGGCGGCATCTTCTTCGGCGTCGTGTTGATTTCTAGAAACGCGCCTCCCCATCGGCTAGAATCGAATTTGTTTTGCGCGCTGGCAAAGTTTGCAAAGAAACTTCCCATGAATGGCAACGCGGACGTGACAAACGTGTACCGCATGTAGTTGTTGAAGGAAGCGAACAACGCGATACCTAAAGAGAGTAAACCGGTAGGCCCGATGTTCCAACTGAGAAAGCCACCCCAAACGTCTCTGGGTAAGTTGAAGAACGTTTTGAAAAATTGACGCGTGCCTTTGATATCCAACTCCATCAACGTTTCCATGCCGAAACACATGAACGTTCGAACGCGCAAATCTTCTTCCGTCCAAACTTTCTTCCAAATGTCTTCCGATGCTGATTTTGCTGAGAATAAAGTGGAATCGCTCGCGGGAATGGATTCGTCGACTAAATCTGCGGCGTCCATGCCGGATTTGCCCGCTCTCAACGCCTCGAAAATCGCGTCTACTAAAACGTTCGCCGAACGCATGGTTTTAGCCACCATAAATCCGGTGCTCGGATGAACCATCCCTGCAGTTCCGCCAATTCCTAACGTCCGTTGCGGAAACGCCGGCAACACGCCGCCCATTGGAATCAAACAGTACTCCTCCTCCTCCACTCTGGTCACTTTCACGCCTAATCGTTCCAAGCGCTGTTTCAACTTTACTTTCAAATCGTCAAACTCCAACCCAGGTCTGGCGACTAAACTGGTTTCTTCTAAAAACACTTGCGTGTTGGAAAACGGCATGGCGTATAAAAACGTCGGTAAGATATCATTCACCGATTTATACGCGTCGTCCAAATGGTCGTCTCGCCAATCCATAAACAACATCGTATCCAACGGAAACGGGTGCGATTCGACGTCGCAAACAATGCCAAACGCGGCTTGGTACCCGGGCGTAAACTCTCGCTCAAAGTCCACTAACTTTCTCGCGTGTCCGGTGGCGTCTAAAACCATTTTCGCAAACACCACGGACCCATCCGATAACGTCACTTCGGAAACGTCGTCCTCTTCGTGTTTGACCGATTTCACGTTTTGCGTCCCAAATTCTACTTTATTTTCCATCGCTCTATAAATCAGTTTCGATTTCAGTTTCGCTCTGTCCACTTGCGCGTACGCGCGGTCTAAAAACTTCCCAGTCTGCCGGTCGTTCTCCTCGGGAGTGTCCGCGTCGCCAAAAATAACCTGCGCTCTCGGCCAACTCGCTCGATAACAGTCCTCGAATCCCAAGGCTTGGAACTCGTCGCACCAGACGCCGTAATTGTTCCTCCATCCAGCTAACGGTTTCGGATCAATCAGCGCTACTTTCAAACCTTTCGCAGATGCTTGCGTGCTGGTATACAACCCAGCCGGTCCGCACCCGACGATTAACAAATCGTACGCCGTCTCTTTCCTCTCGCCTCTCGACAACTTCGGCAACGTCTTCGGCAACGGCTCGCACTGGCCAACCGTAGGACTCATGGGGTTGTACGGTTTGTTATTCACCCATCGCTCGTGTGGACGCTCCGTCGGTTCCGGAATGATCGCGTCTATGTGGTTTTTCGGGATGGATTCTTTTCTATTCTTTGATGTTACCGTTGTTGTTTTATCTGCTTTGATTTCCTCAATCGTCTTTGTCGACGCATCGTCGCTCTTTTTTACCTCCTCCTCCTCCTCCCCGTCGTCGTCCCCCGCGGCGGAAGCGGCCGAACAACGAGAAGAAGAAGAAGCAGAGGAACAACACGCGCCGCCTCTCCCAGAAGCAAAGGCGGACACAAAAACGCCTTTGTTATTAAAGCCACCACTTTTGCTCGAGTAGAAACGCTCATTAGTATCAGCGCTCTTCTTCTTCTTCTTCTTCATTATTGATTTCGACGAGAATACGATTCGCTTCTTCTTCGTTCGTCGAGAAGAAGAAGAGGAAGACACATCGACAAAACCACCCGAGTTGTTCGAAGCGTGGTGACCACGGGAAGTCATCGCTCTCGCCATCATCGCCATGTTGTCTCTTCTTTGTTTTACTCTATTAAAGTATAATGAGAATGGAAAATGAAGTGTTTTGTTGTTGTGTATCAAATTTTATCCGAATTTTATTAGGCGAGACTTTTTCGAGGAGGAGAGCGCGAGAGACGAAAAAGATCTCATCAAAAAGAAAAAAAAGACAACAACAACAAGCGAGACGAGAGAGCGAAAAAAACAAAGGAGAGATTCGAGAGATTTTAGACGATGATTTCAGAGACATTTTTGATCTAAAAATACACGACAGACAAACCCCTATTTTTACTACTCTAGAAGGAACAGAAAACATTTTCATCGCGCGGGCACTTTGCGATTGATCCTCCGACGAAACGAACGACTCGTAAGCGCGATGCGTTTTTCTTCTTCTTCTTCTTCTTTGTCTTCTTCTTCTTCGCGAGAACAGAAGCTGATGGGGTGTTGCTCTCGAAAATGGGAATTCATCCTCGAGGAGAAGAGCGATGGTAAAATTTTGCCGCTCTCTTCTTCTTCTTCTTCTTCTTCTTCCGATGAAAAGGACGATGGTTTCGGGGCTGCTGCTCCTAAAAAAGCAAAAGTGGTGGTGCCGCTGGCGTACAGAACGCCGACGAGACGGTTTCGAGGACTTTTATGCGTCGGTCGGTCGGAGGAGAACGAAGAGAGAGGAGACGCTGCCGAAGCCGCTTCGCGACGACGAGGTAAACGACGACGTCGGAAGAGACGAACGACTGCGGCGTCTAAATCATCTTCCTCTTCTTCCGTGGTCTTCTCGGCGGACCGCGGCGATGACGACGAGAGCGACGACGAGAGCGACGACGGCGAGAACGACGAAATGTACCACTACCAAAATCGTCGCGAATCTACGAATCTCGCCGCGGTTGTTGAAAAATATAAAACATTTCTCGAATCGAAGAACATGCGAATTCCGCGTTGGCTCTTTCAATGATCATCTGCGCATCTATTGCTCTACGTGTTGTGTACACGACAAGTACCCAGAGCAGATACCCCAATCAAACTACTACCTAAGTATATTACGGCTATCGTTATTATTCTTACTATTCTTATTATTATTCTCGAAAATCCGGGTTACTCGTCTTATTCGGATCTTCCAAACCAAACTCCGTCAACGACTTATCGTTCGATCGCCACCCCGGTTTCGATTTCACCTTCATCTCTAAAAACACTCCTCTCTCTAAAAACACTTCGATATCTTTCCTCGCTTCCGTGCTCAACTTTTTCATCGCCGCGCCGTCTTCGCCGACGACGATACCAACCTGCGATTGCCTCTCGACGAAAATCGTCGCCCGAATCAAATCCTTCGCCGGCGGTTTCCTCTCCTTCAACTCCTCCACCCAAACCGACGAGCAGTACGGCACCTCTTGCGAATACAGCTCGAATATCTTCTCGCGAATGATTTCCGCCACGAAGAACCGCTCCGGGTGTTCCGATAAATACTCCTTGGAAAAATAAGACGGTCCAACCGGTAACTTCCCCTTCGCCCATTGAACGACTTCTTTCACGCCGGTATCGTTCAAGGCTGAAATCGGAATCACCTCTGAAACACCCTCAACTTGTCTAAAATACTTCATCAACTCCTTAATCCTTTGCACGTCTTTAATCCTATCGCACTTATTCACGCACACCGCCGTCGGTACCTTCCCGATCACGTCTACATCCAACAAGTTCTCAAAATCTTTCTCCGCGGTCTCTTTCGCGTCCCCATCTATAACGATGATCAAACAATCCGCCGTTTTCACCGAAGATCGCACCGATTTCAACATCGTCTCGTCCAGCTTATTAAACGCGGATCGCATCACCCCAGGTGTATCCAACAGCACCATCTGCGATTCTTCGTCGCTCAGAACGCCTAAAATCCGGTGTCTGGTCGTTTGCGGTTTCTTCGTCACGATGGAGAGTTTTGTGCCTAAGATTTTGTTCAATAAAGTCGATTTCCCGGCGTTTGGACGTCCGACGATGGCGACGTAGCCGGATGTATGCGTCTCCGTTTCTTTCGGTAACAAGTCGCCGCCGATGTATGGTAACACTTCCGGCGGCGGTTCGTCGTCGTCCTCGTCATCGTCCTCCTCTTTTGCGCTCGAAACGACCGCAACACGTCCTTGTCGAACGGTTTTGCGCCTCTTTAAACGGATTTTCGATGCGGAGGAGCGCGTGTGTTGAAGTTGCGCGCGAGAAACGGTCTCAAAAGCGCGCATGATTTCTGCAGAATTTTCGTCCAATTTCCCCTAGAAAAAGTGTCTCACGGAAGATAATGACGACGACAGAAGAGCGAAAATGCGCCGAAGATGAAGAAGAGAGCAAAGACGAAGAGGACGAAGAGGAAGCGGTCCAATCCATCCCAGAGCTCGAACAAGCTCTGCGTGAATACGCGGAACAGATGAAAGATATCGACCAATTAGACGACGGCGAGGAGAAAGAAGAGATGAAACGAGAGTTAAAGGAAGTCATCGAGTTAACCAGAGAGGTCTTGAAAGAACGCGCGACGGAGGAAAAAGAAGAAGAGGAGAGAAAGAAGCAAACGACGACGATGAAAATGAAAGAAGAAGAAGAACACGAAGCGATTGAGAAAGAGTTGGAGGATTTGGAGAATTTGCGTCAAACGGAAGAGGAAGAGGCAGAGAAGAGGAAGCGAGAGGAAGAGGAGAAGAAGTGGAAGGTTTTGAAACGACCTTCAAACGGAGAAGACGAGGAAAGAATAGAAACAACAACAAAAGGAGGACGAACTAGAAAAGAAAACGGTGACGAGGAGGAGGACGGCGGTAACAATAAGCCGCCGCCGAAAAATCTGCTCTACCGCGGCGCCGACGATAAACCGACGTACGACGAGGAAGGGAATTTAATCGTCCCGAAGAGGCTTCAAATACAAGACGACGACGATAAAGTCACCAGAGATCGAAAGAGGAAACAGTTGCAAACGTTTAAGTATAAGCAGAAACAAAAAGCAGACGTGAGCGAACACGCGAAACGGGCGAGCAGTTGGAACGATTTCAAGACGAAGAAAGCGGGCAAGAAGAAGCGCTTGGATAACATGAGCAGTGGGGTGTTTAAGAAGAAATCGATGTTTAGCGGTGTCGGAGAGGGCGAGAGAGAGGTATCTAAGCTGACGGTGCCGAAAAAACACCGGTTTCATTCCTCTTAGAAGAAGAGTTTTGTATTCATAGCTTTCGCTCGCGTCCTCAGATTTTCAAACTAAAATACTCAAAATTGTTGATATTACACACACTTTATATAACTCGGATCTCTCGCCTCTCTTTCTCTCTCTCTTCGAAAACACGCACACACACACACACATCTGTTCTATTATTACGTCGTTTTACTTAAATATAACAGAAAGGAGGGGTGCATATTCTCTCCGTCTTTTTCTCTCTCGCCAAATCTTTCCTTTTTATCGCGCGCTTCTCTTTGTGCTACTTCTCTCCATCTTCTTGTCTCTCAAATTCGTTGTATGCTATATCAAAGCGTCGCGTATTTCCTCGTCCACTCCCTCGCCAAATCCTCGTACCTCGGTCGATCCGTCTTGTAAATGTGCGCGATTTCCGGCACTAAAGGATCGTCCGGGTTCGGATCGCACAGCAGCGAACAAATAGACAACAAAACCTTCGAAATCGTCAACGCCGGCGACCACTGCTCTTTCAAAATGTCCAAACAAATGCTCCCGTGCGAGTTCACGTTCGGATGGTACACTTTTGTCTTGAAATTCACCTTGGGAGGTTTGAACGGGTAATCCGGGGGGAAGTGGATCGCGACGAAGAAGAGACCGCCTTGGTAAGGACTATCCGCTGGGCCAATGATGGTGGCGTCCCAGTGGAAAATATCGTCCTCGGACCGTGGACCGGCCGAGCAAGAGGTTGGCGGATCTTTTTGTAAATCCTGTTTGAATTCGTTACGCGGTGCGCAAGAGGTAGAAAAATGCGTTGATGTTGTTTCGTGGTCAGCGTTTGCGATTCAAGTGCGACGGACCGACGAAGTCTCCGATGAAATTTGTCTCTCTCGAGAAGGAACCGACGACGAACGGACGAAGAAAGAAAAGAAGCGAAAAGAAGAAAAATGTCTGCACGCGCGAAATCAAAAGAAAAAACACCGACGCGACCGCCAAAGTCTCTCAATTCCGGGAAAGAAACTTGGTCGAATGCTATCTGTACTCGAAACGAGTGCGAAAACGTACCACGAGCTCTTTGGTGATTCGTTTCGAAGCCATTTTAATGTGTTTCTCTCTCTGCTATTTTTTTCTGTCTAGATGATGATGACGAACGTTTTTTACAGTTGTAATCTCGCTTCTCCTTCTCGTCGTCTGTCTCGCGAAGAGTATTCGCTCTGGTTGTAAACGTCTTCGAAGAGAAGTCGTTTCGTTTCGCGCGAACTTTTTTTAAAAAGTCGCGTTTCTCTTTGTCGCTTCGTCTTTGCAAAGTGCGTCTGTTTGTGCGCGTTACTAGGCGAAGAGTCAATGCTTTCTTTTTGTGTGGAGGCAAAAGAGGAGGAAAAGAGAGACAAAAAACAAAACAAAACCAAAAATACACGAAACAACAAGGAAAAGCACTCGTACTACAATTTTATCGTGCAATCAATCAATCAATCAAAGATCATCGTATAACTACAATGCTATTATTGCTCCCGAAACGCGTTCCGTAACTTGAACGACACCGTGGCGCGTACTAATTCACCGACGCGTTTAATACCTCCTCGTCTTTTCACTTGGATTTTCTGCAACTCCAAGGATAACGCTTTGAGGACGAGCGCTCGCAAGAACGTTTTCTCTTTGCGCGAGAAGTTTTGTTGTTGGTTTTGCCCCGCGTGCGTTTGCGTTTGCTGCTCTCGAATGTATTTGTTCCTCAGTTTTTCGCAACGAAGGAGAGAGGTGTGGATGATTTGCATCGCGCTGGGGTCGAGAGTTGCGGACGGGTGCGGAGGATCGAACTTGGATTTCAAGTCGTCGTGAAGATCGAAGAGTTCTTTGCAAAAGCGACACTCGGTTTCGAAAGAGTCGTAATACGCGGATTCGGCGGTGATTTTCGTTGTTATCGCATTTTCGTAGGCGATTTGTTCCTCTTGGACTTCTTCGATGCCTCGAGGAGAACGTTTTTCGTATTGAATTTCAAACGCTCCGAGGAAGCAACGCTTCTTAGCGACGCTGACGAAAACGTGGTCAGGAATGCGAACTAAAGCATCTACATCGACGATGGATTCGTTCGAAGCCGCTACTGTTTCGGAAATCATGACATCTTCTCCGATATGCGCCGTCTTCCTTTGTTTGCTCAGTTTAGTTCCTCTCGCGTTTTTCTTCTTTGTCATTTTTTTCTTCCTTCCGATGTCGCTTGGTGCGTCGACAGGGCCAATCGCCGATGAACGAATACACATATTAACGCACTCTTTCCATGCCACGTGTATGTTTGATTCCGTCAACGCGCTATCGCTCGCGATTCGAAACGCGGCGTAAAAATCTTCTCTCGACAGGCCAGACGATGAAAGACTACTATTCGTAGATATACTTTCACCGACATGATCTTCGCAATTCATCGCGCGGAACAATACAATCAAAGCTCTCATATTCCGTTTCGATCGTTTCTCGTGTTCAGTCATCAAAATCGAAACGACATCGTCCGCATCTACAGTTGTTCCAGTTACTTTTTTCTTGATCCCGTTGCTAGAGGAAGATGACGACGAGGACGAGGACGCTTCTACGCCTCGATGGAAGAGAAATGCTCGCGCTAACGCGTCCATCTTTTCCTTCTCGGTCAATCGAAGAGTGCTATTGTTATTGCTAGTGCTATTACTAAATTGAGCGCTCGTCTTCTCGTTGACCAAGACGTCCGGGAACAGCAGCGCTTTTACTGCTTCGCACGCGTGTGAGAACGTCACTTTACCGCTATCGTCAAAGTTCATCATTTTGACCGACGCGGTGTTACTTTGAACTTCGCTAATTTTTATCGCTTTACCGTTCGCGGATTCGTTTTCTGGGAATAGTGAAGAGATGTGACCATTCGGTGCCAACGCGTCGAGTACTTTCAAATAGAAATCGTACGTATCCCGGTCGCCGCCAAAGTGAGCGCTATTGCTTTCGTCCGTGTTTAAAACAGTACCATTTGGAGAACAGGTGGAGGTAGACGATTCGAGGAGTCCGCAAAACGCCGCAAATTGTCTGATTTTCAGCGACGACGTCGAGTGAACTTTGCACGAAGCGATTAAATCCAAGCAGTTTGTTTCCGCCAATTGCCGTAAGCCGTACCGATGCACGTGCCACTCGTACGCAAAACTCGCGAGATCGTTATGAGATCCGCCTCCGATATGAGTCGATGTCTGTTGTTGTTGTTGTTGTTGTTGCTGCTGCTTCTCTTGATCCTTCTCGGCGGCTATTTTATCGGCATAAATCTGCGCAACCGTGCGTAACGTCCACGACTTTGGTTTCTCGCGACCGTTTATTTTCGAAGTTTGGATGAGCCTCGCGAACCCACCGAGAGTGAAACTTCTACCAGCGCTCGGAGAAGAAGAAGAAGCGGAAGCGTTTCTGTTGGTTCGCCCATCCCCTCTTCTTTTCTTCATACTCGCAGAAGTTGTCTCGATACCGTCGTCGTTGTTATTGTTGTCACGAGTATGCCATCCCAACATCACCAAAGCTGCGTCCGTTTGCGAGCTCGCGTCTGCCATATCATCACAACCAATTCCAAGCAGCGACCCGTCCTCGCCATTCGCAATCACGTGCTTCATCCAACGCCGATTCGTTTGCGCATCCGTATCAACTGGTTTTCCTCTCGGAGTTTTCGCCAAAGCCACGCGCAATCGTTCCTCCGCGTACCTCAGCGACTCTTTCGAATCGTCGCGACTGTCCAACGCGTGCACTAACTTCTTCTCTAAAACCATCGTCTGCGCTCGAATCTCGCGAAACATTGTCTCTTTCAACTGTTTCAATTCCTTTTGCGCTTTCAGCAAAGCATCTCGTTCTAAATCGCGTCTGTTCTTTCGCTCCGACGATATTTCCTGCCATCTTAATTTGGCGTTTGCAAACTCGCTCGATATTTTTTCGTTTAACATTTGCACGCGTTTCTGTTCTCTTCTCGTGGCAGCTAAACTCTTCGCCAACGCGATTTTTTCCTCTCCGTCGCGTTCGGATTGCGTGTTTGCAAAATCTCGCATGGCAGACAATCTTCGATTTTGTAAGCGCATCTCTTCCATCTGTTGATTTTTTACGTCTATTATATCTCGATATCGATCTAAAACTGCATCGACGAGCTCGCCGCGGTCTCTGCACTGCGCGTGGATCTGCCGGGACGTTTCTCGCGCGATAGTTTCCAGCATTTTCAATTTTTGATGGTGACATTTCGTTTTATTCTCGCCTTCTTCTTTCTTTGACGTATTGTTCCGCGATGTAAACGTGACGAGACTCCTCGAAGCAAGAGAAATATCATCCTCGTTATCTTCTTCACACCCAGATTCAGATGAGGACGACGACGAACACGCGTCGTCTTCATCGTCGCTCCATCTCTCTTCCAGCGTTTCCAACAACCGTCTCGCCATCGCCCTCGATGCCGGCTCCGGGCCTTTACGATCGATCCACGCGAGACCGTTCGCGGCGGCGTCGACACCACCACTGTTATTAATACCGCATCGACGATACCTCCGATTTCCCTCCCTTTCGCGATCGCTTTGCATCTTCATCGCTCGCAACTTCTTCCTCCTCTCCTCTTCTTCCTCCTCCTCTCTTTTCTTCTCTCTCAGCTGTCTCTCCACGAGCGCGATTTCCGCTTTAATCTCTTCGATCGATCTCTCATCCGTTCTCCCACCGCTTCTTCTCTCATAAGTCTTCTTCATCTTTATCTTTTCGTTGTTCTCCTCTCCTCCGCGACTTGGGGAATCATCAAACGACGCCGCCGCGAGTAGTACTTTTCTTCGCACTCTTTCCTCGCACATGCGCTCGTGCGACCACCGAAACATGTCTGTCGTCTCTTTTTTTTTCAGCAAATGGTGGTGGTTTTACGTCGTCGCGTTTTGCATCATCATCGCTCGGATTTTCCTCGGTCTTTCGCAGAGAGAGAGAGAGACAGAAAGAGAGACGCGAGAAGAAGAGTACTCGCCCGTCCCGTCGTCGAGTGCGCGCTCTTTAACGCTCTCTTTCTCCCTTCTTCTTTCCGATTTTACTAAAAATATTATTTTTATATCTTTCGTTTGACTTTTTTCTATTTTTGGATTGATAAAAAAAAAGACGTTTCTCGCCAAAAAGAAGAAGAAGAGCAAAGAAGGGAGAATTTTCAATTCGGCACGTTATAGGTACCACTATTTTATACTCCCAGAAACGCGGGAAAGAAAGAGAGAAAGAGAGACGGTCGATGTGGTCGCGTTCTTCCTCCTTTTCTTCGCGGCGACCACTCACTCCTCCTCCAAATCCCAAACTCTGCTGTTTCCGGTGTTCTTTTCCTCCTCCTCTCATCGTCGGGAAAAATCAACACCCTCGGGTGAGAAAATGTAGTGCGTTCGTCAGAAGCAGAACGAGGACGCGTAACAACGACGAAAAGAGGACGGTTCCTCAGCAACGAAAAGACGACGACGATGATATTGGCGATTTTGATGGTTCGAAGATGATTGATGATGATAACTCAGACGAAGATTTGGACGAGGACGATGTGGAATTTTTCAAAGCTGCTGCTTCGCTTCAGTTTGGTGCTTCGAACAAAAAGAAAGTTCCCATCGCGCCTGGATTTTACGTCGTGTCTACTCCGATAGGGAATCTCGAGGACATAACTATTCGCGCTTTGAAAATCCTAAACGAAGCGACGTTGATTTTGTGCGAAGACACGAGGAAGACGCGACAGTTGTTGACGCTGTTGGGCGTTCAATCGTCGTCGTCATCGAAAGGAAAACAAAAGAAGTTGCTCGCGTATCACTCGCACAATTTTTACGAGCAGAGAGAAACGTTGAGAGATCGAATCGTGAGGAACGAAGACGAGGAGGTGATTGCGTTGGTTTCCGACGCCGGTGCGCCGGTGGTGTCCGATCCAGGGCAGGATTTAGTGGATTTAGTTTTAGAAGCGAATGGGGGCGGCGGCGGCGGAGAGAGGAAGAGCGTCGTCGTGCCGATTCCAGGCGCGAGCGCGGTGACGACCGCAGTCATCGGGAGCGGGTTCAAATGCGACGACGGGTATAGATTTTGTGGGTTTCTTCCCGCGAAGAAAAACGAGCGAGTGAAAGTTTTAGAGAGTTTAACGTCCGAGACGAGTTTGTTGGTGTTCTTCGTGTCTCCGCACAAGTTGGTAAAAACGTTAGAAGACGTCGCGGCGGTGTACTCCAAATCGCCTCCTCGGCGCGTGTGTGTCGCTCGAGAACTCACCAAGCGACACGAAGAGTTCTTTCGGGGCACGTGCGAAGAGTGTTTGGAAGAATTCTCCAAAGAAGGCCGAGCGAGAGGCGAGATTACGTTGCTCGTCGAAAGCTCCGACTTGTCCGCGTCGACGAAGAAGACTTTGGCGACAAAGGTCGCGCCCAAAGATATAAACGATGACGACGACACAAACGACGACGACGACGACGAAAGCGACAAAAACACCGCAAAAGTACTCCTCGAAAAAACATTGCGTCACTTACTCCTCGAACGCGCGGAAAACCAAAGGCTCTCCGTCTCCGAAGCCGCGCGGAAAGTGAGCCAAGATTTGGGCGTAAAACGAAGAGTCGCGTACTCGCTCGCGCAAAAGATTAAAGACTCTTCGAGCGGTAATACTAATAATACTAATTATTAATGCTTTGTAATTAAAGAAACGCGCATGCGCGCGCGTCTCGTAGTACAGCGAGTAGTAAAAATCACTCAACTGTCTGTTTTCTCTCGAAAGCGCTTTCCTCACTTTTTCTCATCTCGCGCGCATAAAACGTTATCACACGTAATAAACTTAGTCGTCCTCGTTTATTAAACTTGCGCCAAAACCAACGCATCATCGTCAAAGTAACGAAATGGGTAACTGCTGCAAGTCCAAGCCTGTTCGAGAAGGAGTTGATGTCGCGCAAAGCGAAAACGCCGACGACGAAAGGGAACAAAGGTCGAGGAAGAGTCAAAAAGGCATCGTCCCCGTCGTCGGCGATACGGAGGAGACAAAGAAGACAAACGCGCTCTCAAAAGAGCAGCCGAGATCGAGATCGCCGCTAAAACAAGCAGATTCAGCGTCGTCTTTGATATCTCCGACGATAAAACAACAAGAACAACGAACGAAGAAGACGAACAAAAACGGAATAACCGACGATTTTCTCCTCGAAAAGGAAACGAAAAGAATATGCGAGAGTTCATTTTTACGACCGATGAACTCCGTATTGTTTAAAAAATACGAGACCATTTTCGAAAAGGAGAGCGGCGAAAACGCGTTTAGTAATGGTGGTGCTCTTCTTCCTCAATGGCCAGAGGAGACGGAAGTGAACGAGGCGTATTTGAGCGCGTTTAAATCGTACTGCGGAGATTGCGAGGGGCGGTTTTTGGCGTTTCACGAACGCACGGAGGATAACGAGTCCGTGTGGTTTGAAGGCGAAGTGCCGGGCGGAAGTAAAAAACAGAGAGTGAAAATGCAAATAGAACCGTGGGACGATCACGAGTGGACGTCGGCGAGAGCGTTTGCGATTTACGCGTTTGTGATGAAACACATGCGAGTGAGTAGCGGTAGCGGCGGGAAGGACTCGGAGGGTGGTTTGGCGAGGAGGAGATCGATGGACAGTAGCGCGCCGGCGGCGGGAGACGAGTCAGAGAGCGCGGCGCTACATTTACCGGACACGAGAAAGATGCAAAAGAAAGAAGAGCGGATGGCACAACTCATACGAGGTCTCGGGTGCGAGTACATGAACCATCCGTTGTTTTACTTCTGCGTCAATTTCTTCGAAGGCGTGAATATAGATTCCGGCAACGAACAGATGGATGAAAGAGATTACGTCGATCGGTGCGAAATGTTTCTCTATCGATGTTTAGACGGGTGTCAAGGCGCCGTGTTTTCAAAGTTTAAAGACAAGAGCATTGAGTTTGGGATGAAGCACATCTCCGATTCGCAGCATTTAGGCGCGTTGGCGTATTTGAAAGCGTACGTGAACACGAGATTTCTGAAACGGTTTCCAATCACCACGAATTTTATGCATCCAAAGCTGGACTCGCAAATCGAACGGATTCGTTTGTCCAGAGATGTCGCGCACAAAATGCGCGCGTTCACGTTCGTGGAAGCTTCTGATTCACATCCGGCGGCGTTGGTGTTATCTTTTCCAGATACCGAGGCGTTTAAAGATTTACTCTCCGTGAGCGCTCCCGATTGTTGGCTCGCGTTGAATCATTTTTACGAGTGGACGATAGCGCAACCGAACAGGACGAGACCGCGAGATAAAAAGTTACAAACGCCGCCAATTTTCATCGCGGACGTTAAAAAGTTATCCCTCATGAGTTGTACGAAGAAAAACGTCGCTCGACTGGCGGATACGTTTCGAGCGGCGATGTTCCACCCAGAACCGTTTTCGAGATTTGTCATCGCGAACGCTCCAATGTCTGTGATGGCGTTATTTACGTTTGGGAAGTTGTTCATGAGCGAATCCGCGAGGATGAAGTTTGTCATGACTGGATCGAGTTTACAAAAAGCGATGAAACAGGCGTGGGGATTAGAGAAAGAGGATATTCCTGAATGTTTAGGAGGCGAAGGGTACCCGGGGAAAGCGCTCTCGGCGGAGGAGATATTAACGAACGAGGAGAGGTGGTTACATCACAAAAAGTGCATCGAGAGAACGAGAAAGCAGTACCCGAAATATTTCGCGAAATACTCGGAAAAGTATTTCGTAGACGATAAGAAGCAAGTAAAAACGGTGGTTGAACGCAAATCGAACGCGTTGGCGAATTCGCAAAAAGAAGAAGAGGATGAATCTCGAGCGAGCGGGAGTATGTCTTTTACAAAAAGCGCGCGACGCTCGAAAACGATGCCGAGAATGGGCGCGAGAGAAAAAGACGGCGACGCCGACGAGAGTTTGTTTGCTGGATACGGAGAAGAGGAAATGTCGGAAAAAAGGAAGAAGATGGCGTTTTTGTTCTTGTCCATCGTCCTCGCCTCGTTTCTTTCCATGTTGTTTAAAGTGTTTATCTTGTCCAACAATATCCGATAGACGCGGTGCTACCAGATACATTTATTTAGTCAATTGTATATAATATAGAGTTTCTAACTGTCTAATACTACGTTACGTTAATGATGGTGCGATCCGCATCCACCGTGGTGAGAGTGTTGTCGGTTAAACGCGGATCTCTTGGCGGCTTCCACTCTCTCCTGAATCGCTTCTTTATCGTACCCTTCATCGTATAATCTCTTGCTTAATTCGTCTTCTAATATCTCCAACGCTTCACCTAAAAGCTTAAAATTTGTTTCCGCTTTACTCTTCTCTTCGTCCGTGGCGTCGATTGGAATACGATCCGGGTGATACTCCATCGCTTTTTTCTTATACGCCTGTTTCACTTCAATCGGAGACGCTAAAGACGTCACGCCTAACAGAGCGTAATAATCGCATCGATTCAGCTTGCGCACCTCAAAGTTGCATTTTTCTATTCGAGCCTTTGTTTCCGCGTCGTCTGGAAGAATTTTCTGCAAATTCTCGAGCACATCTTTTGCTTTTTTCGGCTCTTTGAGTTTTAAGTACGCGTTCGAGAGCGTGAAATAAGCGGGTTTATAATCGTCCACGGCGGATAAAGCCTTTCGTGCGTCAGCCGCGCACTTCTCGGCTTCGTTCAATCGTAAATACGAATTGGCTCTTTCCACGAGTATTCGAGCGCATACGGGACTCTTTTCTGGAATAAACTCCGTGGACTCGAGCGCTTCGGTGAAGGACTCGACCGCTTGCGCAAATTCTCTGTTTTGATGCGCCGCTCGCGCGTTTTCCAACGACACTTTTATCTTCTTCGCGTCTTTGAACAGACGCATGGTTTTGGTATCGTCTGGATTTTGGGTCAACGCGTGTTTGAAAAACTTAATTCCGTTTTCAAAATCGCCATCGGCAGTCAAACACAACGCTCTGCCTCTCAACGCGTGCATATCTACTCTCGAATCATCTCTGCGAATCGCATCCAACGTAAATTTTAAGATTTGCGTCAAATTTTCTCCGAGCGAGAGCAAACATCTCGCTCGGGCGATTTCGCACCTTTCCCCGCAATCTAATTCCAATAAGTGCGCGTATCTCTCAACCGCTTGCGCGTATCGTTTCTCTCGCTCGTCTTCCTCGGCGCTTTGAAATGTCCGCAGCACATACCGCATTCGTTCGACTTCTTCCTCGAGCGCTTCGATTCGTGCGACTTCTTCCTCGAGCGTTTCGTTCTCGATCTTCAATCCTCTCTTTAAGATTTCCTCGCCGGCGAGTACGGACGCTTCGTAATCGCCCGTCTTTCTGTACATACCCATCAACGATTGGGCGCACGCGATCGCGTATTCGTTATTCTCCTTACCTTCCGCCACCGCTTGACACTCCTTAAAATCTTTAATCGCCTCGTGGAACGCTCCCAGTTGCGACCAACATCTGCCTCTCAAGTGTAACGCTTTCGCCGAGTCTTTATCTATCGATAAACACTTCGAGCACAGTTGCACGGCATCGCGGTATTGCTTCGCCTCGAATTTATTCAACGCTTGTTTCTGTAAACCATCGGCGGTATCGTCGTTCTCCTCTTTTTTTGCGTCGCTATTACCTCTCGTCGTCGTTTTTGTCGTCGTCTTACTCGTCTTACTCGTCGTCGTCTTCTTCTTATGCGCATCGGTGGATGTCATGTGTCTCGTAATCTCCGAACACGAACCGATCCAATCGCACGCGTCGTCCATCGGACACCGCACGCGCACTTTCTCGTACACGCGAGATAAAACCGGCGAGTGTTCTTTCAAGGTTTCGTACCTCGCGTCCGTCCCGTACTTCATTTGTTCTTGGCACGTCGGACATTTCGCATTATCTCCGTTTCGAAACCATTCGTCCAAACACGCGAGGCAAAAGATGTGTTTGTTCTCGCACAAGGTCACGACGGGTTGTTCGCAAAACTCGGAGCATATTTTGCACGTGAACTCGTCCACGTTGTCCGAGAGGACGTGGTCGAGTGGAAATCCGCTTCCGCCCATTAGTAGTATACTTTGAGTGACACCCTTTACTGGTTCTGGAGAGCTGCTTCTTACGCGCAACTACGACTCGAGTCCAAACGAAGAAAAACTACCTTTTTTTCCTAAAAAAAGTAATTCTCTCCTTTTCTCTCTTTTCTCTCTTTTCTCTCTTTTCGCTCTTGGAAAACCCCTTTCCGCACAACTTTTTACGCAAAGACACGATGCGAGGTACGCGCTCTCTCTCGTTTGTTTGTTTGTTTGTTTATTTACGCGAAACGTTTTATTACATATGCGAGGAATACGATTTCGTCTCCGCGCGTTTAAGTAAACGTTTCTGTGTTGCGGTGTTCGCGAGTGGCGGCTTTTTTTCTCTCTCATCAACGCTTCTGCGCGCGATTTTCGTCGTTCTCTCTTTGTTATGGAAAGAAATGGGAGAGAAAAAAGTTACGCGCTCTTTGTCTCTTCTCTTCGGAACGGAAAACGCGAAAATGTTGTGCGCGAAAGAAACGAGGATCGCGTAGTATTAATATTAGCCTCGCGCGTTACGATGGCGCGTGTTGTGTTTTATCATCAAGCGCATATTGCGGTTTAGGACGACGGTTTATGCATCATCACGCAAGAAGAAAAACAACGAAAGAGACCTATTTTGGATGTCTGACTGACCAAAAAAATTCTCTCTCCATCTTTAACTTAACAGCCAAGTGGAAGAAAAAACGCACCCGCAGATTGAAACGCAAGCGCAGAAAGATGCGCATGAGATCGAAGTAATCTTCTTCTCTTATTATTACATCACATATCAGAGAGTCTCTTTTTGAAAACAGAAAGAGGTTTCATAATAGATAGAGTTTTAGAAGATTAAATAGTATCGATTTTGCGCGGATATTTGATTCGGGGACGCGACGACGATAACAACAACATTAACAACAACAACAACACGCGTCGGTGACGGATACCATCAATAGATAAATAAGAAGAATATATTAGAAAAATACAACAAATATGAGAAAGTTGAAACATCACGAGCGCAAGCTCTTGAAGAAAACCAACTTTTTGCAGTGGAAGAGCGAAAACAACCATCGCGAGTTGGAAGTTATTCGCAGATACCACGTGCAAGATCGCGAGGAGTACAAGGAATTGAACAAGGTTTGCGGCATGGTTACGAAGTTGACCAACTTATTGCGGCAAATCGATCCGAGAGATCCTAACAGAGTTGAAATGACGGAGAAGCTTTTAGACAAGCTGTATAGCATGGGAGCTATTCCGAGCACAAAGTCTTTGACGCTGTGCGATAAGCTCTCGACGTCGTCGTTTTTGAGAAGACGGTTATCGGTTGTCATGGTTCGCTTAAAAATGAGCGAAACCTTACGTGAAGCGGTGACATTTATCGAACAAGGACACGTCAGAGTTGGCCCAAACGTGGTGAGAGAACCGAGTTACCACGTCACGAGAAACATGGAAGATTTCGTCACGTGGGTCGACACTTCGAAAATTCGACGTAAAGTCATGGCGTACAACGATAAAGTGGACGATTTTGAGCTTCTCGGAGCTTAAACAACGTGATTGTTTTATCGGCGTGCGTTATTTTAGTATATTCTTATTATTCTAGTTGATGTATTCGGTACTACCGCGGTGTTGTAGAAGTCTAATAACGTGTTTCCGAAGAAAAGCAAAATTAAAAGAAAAAATGATACGGTTGTTTTGTTTGTAATAAATACTACTTTGTGCTACACAAATACACAGCTAATGAAAAGTACTACGTGACTTCACTACTACAAACCTTACGTTCCGCGAGGTGCGTTTAATTGAACCATTTCCCTAAAATGTCCGGCAAATCTCCGACGCTCACGATTTCTTCGTCCACGTACAGCGCTTTGTTCTTCTCGGCTTCTTCGACGGCTTCGGGCCGTTCCGCCCACGGCGCGCCGCCACCAGAAACGTATTTCACCACGTTCACGTCTCGAACTAAAACCGTGCGACAATTCAAATGAACTTTAGCTGCTTTACAATCGTTCAAGACGTCGTCGCCGACGTGCACCCAATACGCTCTTTCTAGTTTATGGTCTCCTATTTTCAACGAAGAAATAACGTCGTCGTCGGAAGCTCTGTTCGCGTTTCCGCTCTCGAGCATAAACGTCTGCGCCATCGTCTGCGCCCTTCGAAATGGCCACGGACTCGGTTTCCTGGCCACGTCTCCATTCACGCCTTCCTTATCGATCAACTCGTCCGCGCTGATTTCGAAATCAAAAAACTCTCTCAATCCGCTTTCGCTCGCGCTTCCTAACCCGTTCGTAATGCTCCCGATGACGCACCTCGGGTACCTCTCTCGCACCGTCTCTAAACACTCTCGCACCCCGGGAAATAACAACTTCCCGCCCGTGCTATTTCTTGTCGGAATCCAACTTAAATGGTACCCTCTCGCCGCCATACCAATCGCGTCGTGCTCGCACACGTCGCACAAAGTCGTCATCGCTTTCACCGCCGCCGCTATTCGGATCGAAGCGTACGATAACGCCTGCGTTTGCGAGAAACAAGAATAACCATCATCAGAGAGAGAATGAAAAGGTTAACAAAATAAAGAACAACAAATCAGAAAAGTAAAACGTACCACGTGTTCTTCTCCTCGCATCCGAAACATCTCCTCCCTTTCCTCTCGAATGCCTTTCATCAACTCGTTCATCACTCGCGTCTCAGGAAAGTTCTGAACTCGAGTTTGAAGCCATTTGATGTAACTCTCGTTCGCCGCGGTGACTACTGGCAGAGTTGGCCACACGGTATCGTCCAAATCGAACGTCAAAACGTGGAGTTCACGTGTATCATCGACAGAAGCAGAAGAGGAGGAAGACGACGCAGACGAAGTTCGTCGTTTGGAATTCCATTTTCTTCTTCTGTTTCTGTCGACGATACGCGACGTAAACGAGAACCAGCAAAGAAGCTCACGCTTTTGAGGCTGCTCTTTATGTCGACGACCAACCGAAAAATGATGCAGAGGACGATACAAACAACTCGTCGGCATCATCGTCGTCGTCCTCATCTTGTGCGTCACAAAATGGCGATGACTTTTCCTCTCAACAACTGTTTTGCCACGGGGAGGAGGATCATCGACGAAGAGAGCTCCTTTTCGAGAAACAGACGAAAACGAGGACCTAAAAGTGGAAGACGACGACTTTTGCAGCGTTTTGATGATGATGATTTTGATGATGCGTTTCGGATCTCGAGTAAAAGCAGATGGAGAAACGTGATTGGAACTGGAAAGAGAGCGGCGAAGACTTTAACGGTTTCCTCGTCTTCTTCTTCTTCTTCTTCTTGGAAGCAAAACGAGGACGACGAAAGTAGTACTACGAGAACGAGAACAACGACAGAAACAACAACAACAACATCAGATGTGCTGAAACGGCTGGACGAACCGGTCGTGTTAGACTGGAAAGCTTTAGTGAGATGTTTTGTCAAAGCAAGTGTGCTCAGCGCTCTTCTCCTGCGAGTGTGGACGATATTGACGAGAGGAGGAGCGGATGCCGCTTTGACGACGGCAAAGAGCCAGCGATGGTTTCTGCTCCAGAAATGGTTCTTTGCTTCGAATCAGCAATCGCTTGGTTTCGGTGCTGTCGTTGGTGTCGTCTCGTTCGCGCTCGCGTTCGCCGCGGTTTTAGTGATCTTGGAGAAGGAAAGGGCGGAGCGATATCGATTGGTGTCCGCGATGGAGGCTCGAGATATAAACTCGAGGTTCGCGGACGTGGACGGGGTGAGCGTGCACCATAAATATTTTACTTCTTCTTCTTCAAAAGAAAAGGCCGAGGAGGACGAGGACGATGATGAGTCCTCCGGGGTGTTGTTTTCTATGGCGCACGGGTTCGGAGCGAACACGTACTCGTACGAGATGGCGTTCGTGGATAAGCTTTTAGAGATGGAAAATGCGAACGATAATAATAGTAGCGTTGGGATAGTATGTCACGATAGCGTTGGATTTGGATTAACGGAGCGACCGAGAACGGATTTGATAAAGTATACGAAAGTGTTCAACGCCAAATGTTTGAAGGCGATGGCGAAGAAATACGCGGGTAAGGGGAAGAAAAAGAAGAAAGTTGTGTACGTCGGTCACTCGTTAGGGACGATCGCGGCGACGTTAACGACGACGTTGGAGGGTGATGGTGATAATGATACCACGAAGCCGGCGGCGATTGTTTTAATCGCGCCGGCGTTTTTAGTCAAGAAAGAAAAGGAACAAAAGAAGAACGCGACGACGCTCGACGGAGAAAATGAAGAAGTAGCAAAGAAAAAACTGATACCGAAAAAGAAAATCGTCACTCCGGACGACGAGTTTTACGACGAGGAGTTGTTTAATCGCGTGGTCTTATCTTCCTTGAAAGCTCTTTTGGGATGGATTAAGTCTTCCTTATTCAACCTTTTGGCGAAACCTCTCTTATACGTGCTCTTGCGAACGATCGTTCGCTCGAAACAGTTTTGGCGAAACGGTTTATCCAACGTCGTGGCGAAATCGAAAGCATCTTTGGTGGATGAGTCTTGGATCGATGGCTATCGGCGCCCGCGGATGGTGCAAAATTGGGACCTCGGAATGATTAATTTCGTCTCCGCCAGTCTCAACGATTTAGGCGCCGACCTCAAAGCCATCTTTCGAAGGCACATGCGCATTTACGCGGACAAACCGAACGAATACGACGTATCCATGAACCCAATGGACGCTTTGAAGAAGAGCGCGTGGGAAAAAAACATCCCAATCTTAATCGTTCACGGCAACGAAGATAAAGTCGTCCCGATCTCCAACTCGGTAAACATTTACAACCGATTGATAACCGCTCCAAAGGTCGAGAAGAACAACGAGATGGAAATCCCATCTCAGGCTTCTTCTTCTTCTTCTTCTTCTTCTTCTTCGAAGTTGCAACAATCTCCTCCTCCTTTTACGAAATTCGTCGTCATGGAAAACACCGGTCACTGCCCGCACGAAGAAGATCCGGAAACGCTCGCGAGTGTCGTGCGTGACTTTTTGAGAGAAGCGAGCGTGATGTAATAAAATACTCCTCTGTATATTCGCGCGTATGCGAGAGAGAGAGAAGAATATTGGCATTTTCAATCCACACGTCGCTCAAGAGATACACACCTTTTGATTTGATAGGGATGATGGAAACTTCGTTTCTCAAACGTCTCGATATACTCCACGCGTTCTGGTTTTCTCGATTAAAGTTTGTGTGACATTTATCTCTTCTCTGAAAATATCTTCACCACAATTCATAAATATCTCACACTATTCCCCTAACACTACATTGCGCTCTACTAAACCACTCTTCTGCGGTTGTTGTTTGAAGCGCTTCTGATTCATACTTACTTCGAGTGATAACAGAGTCGTTGTTTTCTGCTGAAACCGAGCGAGATGCCTCCTCGCGCGCAGCAGCAGCGTCAAAGATCCGGACGAAAGAAACCCAGAGGTCGTTGGGGAAAAGACCCGGATTACGAGGACGGTCGCGAGTACACCAATGAATCGGACGCGGAGGAGGAAGAGGAAGGAAAAGACAACGCTCAATTCCCCACACGCACGATGAAAGAAAAGCTCGTCTTCTTAAACGTCGATTTGAACGACCTGGAACGAGTCAATAAAGGCAGATCTGGAGGTTTGCACGAGGAGTTTAAAATCATCAAGAAAAGGTACTACCGAGAAGCGTTATTGAAACATCCGGATAAAGGCGGGAAAGAGCGAGATTTTTTGGAACTCGATTTCGTCTGGCAAAGCTTACGGGTGATGTACGAAAGGAATACGATAAGTTCGTACTGGGAGGAGGCGCAGAAGAAAGGAGCGGAGAAGAAGAAAGGGAGGGAGTACACGCGGACGAGGCAAGCGAAGAAACCGCAGGCGGCGACGAAGAAGAGGAAGAAGAAAGGAGGGAAAGAGGAGGAGGAGGAAGAGGAGTTTAAGGCGTACCACAAAGCGTATCGGTCGTATAAGTTTTACGAGGAAGCGGCGGAGTATGACGATCCGGAGTATCGAGTGGAGTTGGCGCGGTCGGCGCGGTCGAGTTGCGTGGCGAAAACGGGAGGGATCGCGTGCGAGCACGCGCACGAAAATATTGAGAAAGACGAGATTCGGTGCGGGCATCGTAATCCTACGAGTGGTTCGTTCGGGAATTGGTCGCATCTGCGATGTTGGCGCGTTCCTAAACGCGTGTGGCTCGGACTTCCCAACGCGCACCTCGGACCGTTGGAGAAGGAAAAGAAGACGACCAAGAAAGAGAAGAAACCACCGCAAGGAGGCGAAGAAGAGAAGAAGGAGACAAAAACAACCGCGAAAAGAAGAGGACGCAGCAGTAAAACAACAGGGACAGCGACCACGGCGAAAGGAAAAGGTACGCAACCGTCGATGGATCGACGCGTCGCTCTCGTCGAAGAAGAAGGCGACTTCACTTTGACCGAGGAACAGTTTGCGGAGTACAACGACGCGATTTCGAAGATGAACGAAGATCTGTTGGAAGGCTTCATTCAGCTCAAAGACGACGACCAACGCGCGTTCGTTTTACACTGCGCGAATAGAAAGAATTGGGCAGTCCCGAGAGGCGTAAAGTCTGGCGAAGGTTTCGATTTGGCGCTCTTACCGTTTGAAGGCAAAAAGACAGGCGCGTGGGGGACGACGCATAAAAGTGAAGTGGCAGTCGTACCGGGCGCTTTAGAGGCGAAGAAACGATTGGCACTGCAAACAAAACGACAAGACGAGGAAATGAAAGAACATCCCAAAGGCTATCCTAAGGATGGTAGAAAAGCGCACTTTAGCGCCAAAGCAATCGTGCCGGGCGCGAAAGATGCGAAGAAACAAATCGCAATCTCGGCGGCAGCGGTGAGAAAAGAAGCCTTGCTGAGGGCGAAACAGGAAATAGCAGAGAAGGTGAAGCAAGAGGAGGAGAACCAAGCCAATTGGGACTTGCTCAACGCTCACTTGGAAGCTAGGAAAGGTAAGGGCGAGAAACGCAAAGCGCCTTCGCCGGCGCCCGCCGCGGTGAACAAGAAAAAGAAGCCTGTCGGCAAGAAGAAGAAACAGAACCAAATCGTGGCCATCTCGGAATCAGAGCACGACGATGACGAGAGAGAAGGAGGCGGCAACAACGAGGACTTAGCGGTGGCGCATCGACAAACCCAACAACACTTAGTGCCTCTGAATCAAATGCGACCTTTGGTCACGGTTCCGGCAACCGCTCGCGCGCTCGCGGGTAAGACCTTTGTGATGACGGGCGTCTTCCCGGAACTCGGTGGCGGCGTTGGCTTAAGTGTTGGCAAAGATAAAGCAAGAGCGCTCATCGAAACCTTTGGCGGTGTCGTCCGCAGTGCCATTTCCGGTCAAACGACGCACTTACTCGTCGGGACCGAACCCGGCGCGAGTAAAGTCTCCCAAGCTCGAAGCAGAAACGTGACCCTGGTCAACGTTGGAGACTTGCAGAAATGCTTAAACTTAGGCGACGAAGCCGCGCGAGAGGAATTAGGGCAAGACAAAGTCATCATCGAAGCTTTCTCGGGTGGGTTTTACGGCAATTCCAAAGCGTACGAGATGTCCTCGGAGAAGCTGCAATATTTAGCCGGATTGAAAGACTTGGACGCGTTACCTCCCGCTCCGCCAAAGCCGAAACCACCAAAGTCGTTCGGAGCACGACTTTTAAGCTGGAAACGCAAATGAGATTGAGAAGAACGAGGAGGAAGAGAGACACAAAGAGAAACACGAAAAGAGCGCACAGCTCGCGCCTGTTTCGCGAAAGCGAATTCACCTATTATATACGTACTCTAATATCTTTTCTTGGATTGCACCAACACTATATCTAAAACACAAACGCTAAAGAAACCGACAAAAGAGCACAGCTACTTCTTAACTCTCTTTGCTCAAATCCACCTTATCTCTCACCCGGGGTGGTTTCTGTCTCACCAGTAAAACGATCCACGCCGCGAGCGCCAGGACGTGTAACGCAATCACGAAATGCAAGATTGGTTTCAACGCGTTCCCTAACTTTTCTTGGTTGTTTTGGACCAATAACGCGTCGATTAAAGAGTCCACGGTGTGTGAGGTGAATGGAATTTTGATGGTGTTCGGTAGACCCATCGTTTTGCTGCTTTCCTGCGCCAGTGCTGATGCAAACGAAGAGAGAGAGTGTGTATCGTATTGTGAAGTCGAATACAAATCCCCTAATGAGGAGCAAAGAGTCTGTCTTACTTAATTTAAGAAAAACGTCAATTCGTTTTTTTCTCTCTGTCTGAGAAAAAAATACACGAAAAGATATCTATACTATACGCGACGCTCTTTGGACGACGACGGCTGAATCATCATGACGCGGGGTGTGAGCATGGATGATGCGGGTGGTGTTCAAACTCCAAAGGATATTTTTAAAACCGCCGCGGTGTTCGTTTTAAGGAGAGAGAAGCGTTTGATGTCACCGAGAGAAATCACCCAATTTGCACTCGTCAACAAGGTGTTGAGTTTCCTGGGAGAGACTAAAAACAAAACACCGACACAGAGCATGGAGAACGCTCTGAACGCGGACGCAAACCAGACAAACGAAAACGAGAGAGTGTTCGTGCGCGTGATCGTGGACGAGGATCAGTCGTTTTTCGGGTTAAGAGAGTGGCACAACGATCCGACGTTGAAATATTTGTTGTTGCAAAAGGAAGAGAAGAAGAAAAGAAAAGCGGACGACAAATACGTTCCTCCTGTGAAGAAGATTCCGGTAAAGAAGAACCCCGCGGTGATAGCGGCGCCTTTAAAGACGGAGGAGGATGAGGAGGAAGAAGAAGTGGACAGGGAAAGCATCCCAAAGCATCCCATCGTCGTTCCGATTTGGCCCACCGATCCAATCTTGACGAAAGAGAGATCCGAAGTAGGAAAATTTAGAGTAGGAGGTTGGGGGAAAAGAAGAGGAAGAGGGAAACAGAAGCAACCGACCAAAGAGGATTACAAAACGAGCGCGGAAGAACTATCGGAGGTAATAAAGAGAGTCAAAGAACGCTTGGAGAATATCGACAGTCGATTACACCGGTTGGAAACGCTCGTGTCTACAAACATGGCGTCTTTCGGTCAATCGCTCGATAAAATCGGTGAACTCGTTGAGCCATTTTTGGGAGCGGGAGAAAGAGAGCGAAAGAGAGCCGGAGAAGAGGAAGAGGAAGAGGAAGAGGAAGAAGAAGAAGAAGAAGAAGAAGAAGAAGAAGAAGACGCGGACGTGAACGACTTGCGCAACTCGCCTCGTTTTCGACCGATGGTGAGAAAGAGTGAAGAGTAAAAAGAGCAAAGAAACACGCACAAACAAACAGAGCAATTCGTGTACAACGAACGGTAGAGTGTAACGTTATTTTAATAACAAATATATAATAAACAAATTTAATCAAAGTACTCGTGAATAAAATGAAGTCCAAATAACATGTGTTTACGATTCCATAGCTTGAGCTTTGTATGCATCGAGGCCGGCGTCCAATGCTTCCGCCGTGAGCGGTTGCTTCGGCGCAGCCTTCGCCTTTGGCTTTCTCGGCTTCTTCGCCTTTTTCTTCGCCGCCGTCTGTTTCTTGGGTTGCTGAACGTCCATTCGTTGCGGACCGCCTCTGCCGCGACCACCGGTTCCGCGACCACCTCGACCACCGCCAGCGTTTCTACCACCCGTACTTCTCGCGCGACCACCCGTGTTACCCATGGGCGGGCCAACGCGACCGCCAATGCCACGTCCAACTGGCATGCGTTGAGGTGCTTTCGGGCCACCACGGCCGGATAACCGCGCTTGGATTGGTAACGGCGCCAATCCGACGTTCGAGGTGGCAATGATTTCCAATTGTAATTCGCGACCGTCGAGCTTCATGCCGGAATATTCGCGCATGGCGGCCAAAGCGTCCGCTCGGTTGAAGAAGATAACTTCACCGGAACCTTTGGACTTACCGTTCGGACCGTAGTTCAAGCTCGATTTCTTCAATCGAGCGACGGTGGAAAAGAGATCCTGTTATTTGATAAGGTTGTCAATTGAGAGTTTGACACAAACACACGCGCATATAAATGTTAATAATGATATGATTTATAACGTTGTTGCGGCGGCGATATATACACATATCTGATGTATGTTTCGATCGATTCATTATTGTTCATCTCAAAGCGGAAGACACATATGTTTGTTACACCATTGTGCACACATACAAATCCATATACCGTAACACCAAAATGCATTCATCAGCAACGAAACGAGGAATCAATAATAAATCCATGCAGACACGCGACTGCGCTACGAAAGGCGCCAGAGACGAAAAGATAAAAAGAGAACGAAAGAAAACGAAGTCGTAGAAAGAAAGAGAGAAGAGAGAGAAAATGAGAACGCGTTGAATTGATATCACTCAACGCGCTGAATACTGCTGCTGCTCTCGCTTCTGAATACCCAAAACCCAAATAAAAATCATTCGTGTCCATGTGTTCCACCAGATAAACAGCAACGTGCACGACAACAAGAACATCAACAACAATGATAACACCAATTGCTTTACAGCAATAACACGGTCTGAGAAAGATTGTTTGCATGTCATTGTTTGTGTATATGTTTGTGTGTGAGTTTGCGTTACTCTTCGGAAGAATGTATTCCTGCAAATCTCTATTTTTTTGGTCGGCGGCGCTTTCGCAGGATTTTTTCTCAAAAAGAGAGAGCAGTCACCGAGAGCGCGTACTACTAATACACAACCCAAGAAGACAGAGAGAGAGTTTACTTTGCCACACGACCCGCGTTTCTTTTTAATCCCACGATTTACTTTCGTTGCATGTGCGATGACATTCAAACGAGCACGAGTGTATACACAAACTGAGAGAGAAGAGAATGCGAAGAAGAGCAAGTTTTTCCAAACGCTCTTTCTCGTTCGTCTTCTTCTCGTTTCGCGATATTCATTCGTTCGGCTTTTCTTTTCAATTCCCAAAAAAACGCGGCGGTTTTCCTTTGTCGCTGGTTTCGCAGTTCACTCTCAATCTCAATCTATACCGAACAGACTGAACGCTCTTGGTTTCTCTCTCTCTCTCCGTTACGCGAAACCATTCGAACGGGTTTCGTCGATATAATCCTCCAGCGCGGCGAGTAAAAAGATATACTGAGTTTGGCGCCTCCTACAAAAAATAAGAGGCTTTTTGCACAGCTCGCGAAGCAGCGTTCGTATTCATTCTTCCTTTTGAAACTCGAAATCTTTCGAGTGGGAATCGTTTCGCGGTTGAAAAGCGCTTTAATTCTGGAAATTGCACCCCTTTCTCTTCCTCCTCCAATTCATCCAATTATGACAACAACACAACATACCTTGATATCCTTCTCCGTGACGTTAAAGTCCAAGTTCGAGACGATCAACTTCGTCGGCGCTTCGTTCGTTTTCGCGTTCGGAGAAACAATATTATTTATTCTCGATCGTGCTCCACCGGTATTCCTCACGACTTGATCGATCGCCATGCCGACCGCTCGCCCTCCGATCGGTTTCCCTCTCCCGCCGGTGTTTTTGCGAATCATCTTCGTCCCGCTTTTTACGGAGACTTTCACCGAGGAGACTTTCTTTTTCGGTTGGACTTTTTTCTTTAACGTGGTGACTTTTTTCTTCGCTTTATTGGAAGCGGTGGTGGGTTTCTTCGTCGCTTTTGGGGCGGCTTTGATGAGCGCGTCGAGGGATTGATCCACGTCCATGATGTGTTAAATCCAATTCTTTTCGGTGAGGTGTCGAGAGACGAAATTTTGAAGAAATTTGCAAATTTGGTGAAATGGTATACTACTCTTTCAATATGTAAGCGATATAATATCATCAATCGATCGTCGACCGACGAACAGAGGAGCAGACGACCGAAGGTTTCGATGCATGCAATAAATACGTATTGGCGGTCGTTATTTTCTTCTTCTGCTCTTTTTCTTACTCTCTTTCTTCTGCGTTGTCTTCTTTTTCTTCTTCTTCTTCTCGGCCCTCTCGCGTATTTTTTTCAGCCGCCGATTTTCCTCCTCTCGATGTACCTCCTCTTCCGATTCGTCGTCGACGCAAACGTTTCCAGACGCAATAGACGAGGAGAAGGAAAAGCGCGACGGCGGCGGCGAAACCGGCTTTTTGGACGTTTTCTTCGTTGGCTTCGTAGAAGGATTCGACGTGTTCGACGAACGAAGGCGTTTTTTTTGTCGCGTTATTTTCTTGTTGATGTTCTTCTTCTTCGTGGATGAGTGTGTTGTTGTTGTAGTCATTCTCGTCGTCGATTATGTCGGTCACGGTTACGTTTATAAACGCAGATTCGATGTCGTTGCGCCAGGCTTGGATGGAATTTTCTTGTAAATCCTCGAGCGCGAGGAGCGAAACTTTGCTGTTTTGCATGATCCGTGTCTTGGCGTTTTTGAAGATTACGGACGGTTGTTCGACGCGCAAAGCGTTCGTGAACGCCTCTTGAGACTTGTTTATAGTCAGATGCGGTGGGTATTCGCTTTTTATTTCATCGTTGTTGTTGTTGTTGTTGTTATCGATGTTGTTATCGATGTTTTCGGCTGACTCTTTAAGTCCGGAAGAAGAAGAAGAAGAGGACGACGACGAATTTTCCTCGTTCTTATTCTCATCAGTCGTCGAGGCGTCGTTCTCATCGCCGTACGCAGACTTGAAGTTAACTTTGAAATCTATAATGACCGACCCTTGTTTTATGCCCAAAATGTGCACGTCATCGAACGGTACTTTGGCAAAATCTGCGATAGACTCTTTGAAATCCTTCTCCACCTCGAGATCGAAATCGCGTATGTTGTAATTTTCAATTTTGATTTTCGCGTAAATGGTATTTTGCGTTAAAACATCCGGCGGTGCTTCAGGGGGAGGCGACGGCGACGGTGGTGGTGGTGGATTCGGACTCGGTGATATCGGTGGTGGACTTGGAGGAGGACTTGGGGGAGGTGAAGGCGGCGGAGGTGGACTCGGACTCGGGGGAGGAAACGGCGGCGGCGAAGGCGAGGGAGGCGCCGGCGGATTTGGATTCGGCGGCGAGGGTGGAGGTGGTAACGGCGAAGGTGGAGGCGGCGATGGACTTGGATTTGGTGGCGACGGTGGAGGTGGTAACGGCGAAGGTGGAGGCGGGAAAGGCGAAGGTAGAGGAGGTGGTGAAGGCGAAGGTGGAGGAGGCTGAGGGAAAGGTGGTGGCGGAGGAGAAGGGGGCGGGAAAGGCGGAGGGGAAGGTGGTGGCACTGGAGGACACGATGACACTCCACATCCACATCCCAGATCAACCAATCGTTCTTCTTCGTTTCCACTACCAATACCTTTCCCCCAAACCTCAGGCCATGGGTACTGCGTCGAAGCGCAGTTACAGTTATCAGCCGTTCTTTCAAGCTCGGCGCGACACTGCGAAATGTCCACGTGGAACCAATACCCTCCGTTTGAAGTCAGCCATACCTTCCCAGACGTTGCGCACCAATTACGTTCAAATCCGCATCCAAAATCAAATCCTCTCCAACTCTCGTCTTCTTTAAACCCGTTGCACGCCTCTGCTGGGCAATCACCGTTTCTCAAATCTAGATCTTCGTAATTTTTCGTCGGCGCGCATCGGTTCGGGTCGCAATACCAACAGTGGCCTCCAGATACTCCCGGCGTATTAAAACATCGCTCCACGTACGTGGGATTATTTTTTTTCACTTTCAAAGCGGCGTCATTGATGAATGCCACCGCATCCGTTGCCGTTGGCGGGGAAGGTGGGGGTGAAGGTGGTGGAGGGAGAGGACTCGGGGGCGGCGAAGGAGGTGGCGGCGAAGGAGGCGGGGAGGGAGGAGGAAACGGAGGTGGATTCGGCGGTGGGGAAGGAGGAGGCGAAGGCGGTGGTGGACTTGGAGGTGGTGGGTTTGGAGGTGGTGATGGAAAAGGCGAAGGAGGAGGCGAGGGGGGAGGACTCGGCGGCGGGCTCGGCGGAGGACTTGGAGGAGGCAACGGCGGGGGCAAAGGTGGCGGACTTGGTGGAGGGACAGGTGGCGGAGCCGGCGGTGGCGGCGAAGGAGGAGGAGGTCTAGGCGGCGGTTTCGGAGGAGGTGATGGAGGTGGGGGCGATGGAGGTGGAAAAGGCGGTGGCGATGGACTAGGCGGTGGTGGCGAACACGCCGGCGTACTTGGATCTGAACACGGCGAAGCTGGAGGTGATGGTGGTGGTGGAGGACTCGGCGGAGGAGAAGGTGGTGGAGGAGAGGGAGGGGGTGGTGAGGGTGGTGGTGGACTCGGCGGCGGAGGAGGCAAAGGAGATGGCGGAGGAGGCGATGGACTCGGAGGAGGAGGCGATGGACTCGGTGGAGGCGGAGAAGGCGACGGTGGAGGTGGACTCGGCGGCGGAGGAGGCGATGGACTCGGAGGAGGCGGCGATGGACTCGGTGGAGGCGGAGAAGGCGACGGTGGAGGTGGACTCGGCGGCGGAGGAGGCGATGGACTCGGCGGAGGCGGCGATGGACTCGGAGGAGGCGGAGAAGGCGACGGGGGTGGAGGACTCGGCGGAGGAGAAGGTGGTGGAGGAGAGGGAGGGGGTGGTGAGGGTGGTGGTGG